>ENA-OXEC01000120-OXEC01000120.1-human-gut-metagenome-genome-assembly--contig:-NODE-120-length-53400-cov-41.3447_pt1 | contig 53400 bp, 49 predicted proteins | sample MGYA00249351_ERZ652235 | MGnify/ENA primary metagenome ERZ652235 (study PRJEB26925, sample SAMN05826906) | human gut metagenome | biome: ENVO:2100002; feature: ENVO:00000062; material: ENVO:00002003...
ATGGTCAATTTTAATTTAAAGAAAGGAGAATTTAATTTTGATTACACTTTTATATGATGGAACATTTGAAGGATTACTCACTTGTATCTATGATGGATTTTATTATAAAACAACTATCTCAGGCATCTATAATAAGAAGCTTAATGATATCCCTCTACTTCTAGAGAATATTATTGATGTTAATACTGATTTGATTAAATTTTCTAAAGTAAAATCATCAATTATAAATAAAATAAATAAATTATGCTTAAAGAAAATCTATATCGCATACTTAAGTAACTATACTAATAAAGAAATATTAATATTCAATTATTTGAAAACAGCTTTTAAAATTGGATCTAATATACATTCATTTTTACATATTGATGAGGTACGGTTAATAGATCAAATAAACAAACGTGCTAATGATGAAATTCATAGGCTTAGAGGGTTCATAAGATTTAACTATATAGATAATCTTTTTCTCTATGCTTCAATTGAGCCAGATAATGATATATTAGAATTTTTAGGTGATTATTTTAAAAATCGCTTTTCAAATGAATATTGGATAATTAATGATATTAGTAGAAAAAAGGCTATTATGTACAATAAAACTCAATACGAAATAATTGATTTTACCTTAGAAGATTCAAATAAGCTCTCCTCATACAAAGATGAATATCAAAAATTATGGAAGACTTATTTTAAGTCTACTACAATTGAAGAAAGAAAAAACTTAAGATTACAAACTAGAATGATGCCTAAGCGATATTGGAAACATATATTTGAAACTAAATAATGACCCGTAAAAAATTTTGTGTAAACTGAATAAAAGCAAATCCTCCTTGCAATAATTGGAATAATAGATTATTATGCAAAAAATGCATAACAAAAGTAATTTAATAAAAGACATTAAAGAATAAAAAGTAGAAAATATCCTTAGAATCTGTAATTCCTAGAATATTTTCTCCAATAACCATTTGTAAAAATTAGTATTCAACAACCTATCATATGAAATACTATTAATTCTACTTTCCATATGATTGTTCAAATATTTTATCCACATCTCATTTTAATATAAGTATTCATCTATAACTTCATAAATAATATTAGATAATATTTAATATTCCATTTATCTTCTTAATACTATCTGAACTCTATAAAATAATTTATACAATAAATTTAATATTCCATATTTAATAACCAATTAAAATACTTACAATTTATTTTGTTATTGATTTAAATAATCCTGTTTGTTCCCTAATACCCTTCTCAGCCGCAAATCTTTCAATACTTGATGCACCAAAGAATCCATCTATTCCTTGTGTTTTTTCAATTATGTATGCAGCATCTTCTGGTTCTGCAATAGGACCACCATGGCAGATCACCATGATATCTGGATTAACTTCTCTACCTGCTTTAATAATATCTTCGATTTTTTTCACACAATCATCTAATGTAAGAGCTGTTTTTGCTCCAATTGTGCCTTTAGTAGTTAAACCCATATGTGCTACTAAAATATCTGCGCCAGCTTCTGCCATTGCTTTTGCTTGTTCTGGATCAAATACGTATGGAGTTGTAAGCATGTCTAATTCATGTGCTTTTCTAATCATTTCTACTTCTAAACAATATCCCATTCCTGTTTCTTCAAGATTTTGTCTGAATGTACCATCAATTAAACCTACTGTTGGAAAATTTTGAACTCCACTAAACCCCTGGTCTTTAAGTTGTTTTAAATATATTTCCATTATTCTAAATGGGTCTGTTCCACATACACCTGCTAATACTGGTGTGTGTTTTACAACAGGCAATACTTCTGAACCCATTTCAACTACAATTTTATTTGCATCTCCATAAGATAATAATCCTGCAAGCGAGCCACGACCAGCCATTCTATATCTTCCAGAATTATAAATAATAAGCATATCAGCTCCACCAGCTTCACTGCTTTTAGCAGTAATACCTGTACCTGCTCCTACTCCTACTAGTATCTTTCCATTCTCAACTTCTCCTTTGAATTTTGCCATAATCTCTTTTCTTGTCATTGTATTCATTTCTAATTCCTCCTAAATATTTGTATATTAATTCACTAAACTAATATATCCATACAAAACCTTTATAATATTTACAAATGCAATCCAAAGCATACAAATAATTCTATTATTCAAATCATATGCAGCTGCCACTATTTTATATATTCTATTTATTCATCAAATCTATTAACTTTTGCGCTGCTGCTTCTGCAAATTCTACATCATTAATAGCACAATTCATTTCTATTACCTCTACGCTGTTTTTGTTTACACCATTTCTTAAAGTATCAAATAACATCTTATCTTCTTCTACACCATAAAACGGCTGTCCTTCTACATCAATTCCTGATATGCCTTTCAAAGGTAACATTAAAGTAGTTTTATCTTTTGCCATGTTTAATTTTTCAACAAGCTTTTTACCAATCGCTTCATTTTCTTCTATATTTGTTCTCATTAATGTTACTGTAGGATTGTGTTTATATAAGTTACGTCTCTCAAATTTCTTTGGTATTGTATCATATGTTCCAAAGTTACACATATCAAGTGCTCCTACTGATACAACTTGTGGAATATGATTTTTACTTGCTGCCTCTAAACGATATGGCCCTGCATTCAAAACTCCGCCAATAATTTCATCTGCCCATTCTGTTGTTGTAAGATCTAATACCCCTTCAATAAATCCACCTGCAATAAGTGCTTCCATAGACTGTCCACCTATACCTGTTGCATGGAATATAAGCACTTCATAGCCTCTCTTCTCAAGATATTTGGTAGCTGCTGTTACACATGGAGTGGTTACCCCAAACATAGTTGCAGCAATCAGTGGTTTTTTATCAACTACCTTTGTATTTTCAAATTTAACCATGCCTGCAATTGCAAATACTGCATTTGTGAAAATCTTTGTTGAAATTGAATTAATTCCTGCAACATCTACTATAGATGGCATCATAACAATATCACTTGCGCCTACATATGGAGCTGTATTTCCTGATGCTACTGTTGATACCATGACTTTTGGTACTCCAATTGGAAGAGCTCTCATAGCTGGTGTTACTAATGAAGTTCCACCAGTACCACCAAAAGAAATAATTCCATGAAATTTACCTTGTTTATATAATTTAAGAACTAATTTTTCCATACCTTTTGATAATACTTCTGTTGCTAACGCTCTGTCTTTTTTATCAACTAGAGTCTTAATATCCATACCAGCTGCTTCTGCTACTTGAGTATTTGATACATCCGGTTTAAATGTTGGTTCAAACACACCTGTGTGAATTGTAAAGGTACCTAATCCCAAACTTTCAATTAATTCCTTTACATATAAATACTCCGCACCTTTTGTATCAAATGTTCCTGCAATTGCTATTGTTTTCATTTTCTCAATCTCCCATTAAACTTTATTTTTTATAATTTAATCTTCTATGCAAATTTTTTGAAGAAAGTTTTCCTAAAAAAACAGTATGATTAACTATAAATTAATCATACTGTTTTCAAATATTAACGTAAACGCTTTTATGTATCATGTTTTTGTATTTATGTTATATTTTAGATTTGTATTGTTTTTAAGTATATCTCTTGTAGGTTTTAAATATTTCACCAATATGATTAAACAAAAATAAGTACCTTTCGGCACTCAAAATTGATCTTTAGAGTTAAAAATTATTTTATAATTGATTTGAAAGCTTCTGTTACTTATATTTTTTAATAATTTTATCCCAAAATAATATTATTAACTAAATTGATCATATTTGTTTTTAATCATTAATATACATACTTTCGCATCTTATTTTTTGTGTTTATGTTGTATTTCTAGATTTATATTGTTTCGGAGAGCAGCCTTTATACTTTTTAAACATTTTACTAAACTGTGCATAATCTTCATAACCAACTAATATTGCCAACTGTGATAATTGAATATTTTTTTTATTCAAAATCTCTGTTGCTTTATTTATACGAAATTTGACTAAATACTCCGGGAAATTACATCCTACTTCCTTTTTAAACAAACTACTTAGATAGCTCCTAGATATATGAGCTGCATTAGCTAGATCTAAAAATGAAATATCATTCATGTAATTTTTAGCAACATATTCTTTTACAAATTCAACATAATTATAGTTCTTTGTAATTCCATCTAACATTTTAACCATTAAACCATCTTCCTCAAGTTTAGACGATGCTTTAAAGGCTTTTGTTATATTTGTAATGGTTTTTTCTGATGGAATTCTTTCAAATGCAGATCCACCTATATATCCCATTAAATCTTCATTATTGCCATACATATATTGAACATCAATTGGTGTTTTCACTGGTCCACCATAAATCAGTTTAATTATATCTGGCTTCAACTCGTTACATTTATTAAATATTCTTTCTATTTTAACTTTAGCAGCTTCAAGCGAAAATACTTTTTTTGCCCCTAATACGCCTCCTCCTGTTAACCCTAAATGTACACAAATAACATCAGTTCCAGCATCAATCATTTGAGCTGCCTGGATTTCATCAAATACAAAAGCAACTGTAAACAGACCTTTTTCATGAGCTATTTTTATAGCTTCTACTTCAATTGAATAGCTATCTCCATCTTCTTCAAGAGCTTGGCTAAATTGACCATCTATTAATCCAACTGTAGGATAGTTATTAATACCATCGACTCCCATATTTTTTATTTCATCTATATAATTCTCTAAATCCTTTGTAGGATCAGTTGCATTGAGCCCAAAAATAATTGGTATATCTTTTACTAGTGGCAATATTTCTCTCGAAACAAATTTCATTACCATATCATTACTATTACAAAATGGCAAGAAACCTGCTAGTGAGCTTCTACCCATTTGACGAAATCTCCCCGAATTTAAAATTAAAAGGAAATCCGCTCCACCATTTTGTGAATACTTTGCAGTTACTCCTGAACTTGTTGCTACACCAATAATATGAGATCCATTTTTTACTTGTGATTTAAGATTTTCTAATATTTTTTCTCTTTTCACTTTTGGTAATCACCTCTATTTTTTATATTAACTCATTTACCAGTTCTTTTTCTCTAAGTATTAAGTAATAATAACAATAAAAAATTTATACTTTCTTTGCAATTACATTCAAGTTTTCAGCCAAAGCAGTGATTTCTCCTATACCGGCTATAATTTCTTCTGTAGCTGCTGCCTGTTCCTCGCTTGAAAATATGGATTGTTTGCTTTTTTTACCAGCTTCCTCTACTCTAGTTTTGATATCCTCAGTTAATTTTTTAATTTGAGGAACCGTATTTTTTGACTGGTCGGACAATTTTCGTATTTCATTGGCAACAACACTGAAACCTTTTCCAGCAGCTCCAGCTCTAGCTGCTTCAATAGCTGCATTTAATCCAAGCATATTTGTTTCTTCTGCAATTTTCTTAATAAATACTGAAACATTATTAATTTCATCTGAAAGACTTATTATTCCTTTTATAACTGAATCAAGTTCTAATTCATTTGTGTGAATATTAGTTGATGAATCAGCCAATTGTTTAATTGCTTGAGATATTTCAGTAAGACCACAATTTAAATCATCAGACATTCCACGTAAATATCCTGCTGTTTTCTTTGGTATAACAAATCCAAATGTTCCTACTACTTCATTAGAATCATCTTCATCAAATAATGGATAATTTACAGTAAGCGCAGGCACACCATATCTACTAGCATCTACTTCTTTAAATACTATCTGTTTTGTTTTTATAGTTGTATAAGCAATATTACCTTCAGTTAATTCATATCCTGCATGTCTATCTGGTAAATCAAACTCCTTTGATGATTGATGCTGAATGTTTTTTTTCAAATCTGATATGTACAAAAATACGCCTTCTGGAAACATTCTAGAAAGCATTGGTGCAAAATTTCCAAATGAAGCTATAATGGGATGTACTCTTTTAAATCCTATAAAAAAAGCTCCATTAACATTATCATCTTCACCAGTAATAGGTATTGAAATTATAGTTAATGGAATTCCACTTACTGAATCCGTGATTTTTTTAGTCAATACTTTTTTCTCACGAATAGACATAAGCTGTATACTATTGTAATCAAGTTTTTCCCCAATTGAAAATATATCTATATCGAATGAATTAGATGATTTCTTCCAAGTTATCGTATCACCTTCTATAATTCCAAAGGTAACACCACTTGGTATAAATTTAACAAATATTTCAAAAACACTCTTTATTCCCCTCAATTCCTTTATATTAATCAAATCTTCAGATCCTTTCTATATTAAATCTATATTTTTTCTCAAGCGTTGTTGTATAGTATTACAAACTATTCTAATAATTTAAACATTATAAATTGTATAGTTTTTCAATCAATAATAAATGAAGAAACTATACAAAAATCACTCTATACTCTTAGGCCTGCACTATTTTTATACAGCTTGCCTCATCTCATCAAAATTATTCCACTAACACTACTATGTGACAATTTTAATTAATGCGTTATTAACTATTGATTGTAAATATATATAAATACTTACTCTTTAGATAAAATATGAATTAAATATACAGTTTTTATCCATTAGGGTAAATATTTTTATGTAACATATTTTTGTGTTTATGTTATATTTTAAAATTCATATTGATTTGTAACTACTCAGCTATAGTCATTTAATTTTTAATAAGTATAATTTTAGGTATAACAAATATGGGTATCAACAATATGTAGTACCCATTAAAATATTGGCAACTTTGTGCACTCTTATATTGGCCTTAATACTTGGGTTATAGAAAATTGCTTACATTGGCACTTAGATTTTACTTTTAAAGATGATAAAAAACCACCCCTGAATAAAAATGTTTCCAGGAATTTGCAAATAATAAAGAAAATATTATTTATATTAGTATTTTATGGTGATTCAATTACTTGTAAATTGGTGTTATTACTAATCATTTATAAAAAATAGCCCTCAAATACACTGCTATTTACAACGGGTACAACGTTTATAACTAATGCTTGATATCCTGGTATAGTTTTTATTGCTCTTTTTACCATCATCATTCCTTTTTTATCATCATTTATGAGTGATTCAAAAAACATTCTCATGCCTTCTATTTTTTGTAATTTAAAAACATAATTATCTTCTATTTTTATATTTTCAATAACTGTAACAATATCAGATTGCCTCCATACACAATTTACTAAAATCAAAAATACCGCCTCCCTATCTTCCTTATATAACTATATTAATTATAACCTATAAAAATATATTATAAATATATTCTTGAATTTTTAGAAATATATTCTATAAATTTATATATAAAAAATCGTCAAGGTACTATGTTCTTATCCATTTGTTAAATATGAATCTAATATTAATGTATTAACTTTAATTAAAAAAAGCTCTTACTTTTACGAAGAGCTTTTTATAATTTCTATTTTTCATTATTTATCATTATTTCCATTTCATTGTTAAGAACTCTATAAATAGCTTTTGCAACCCCTAAATCACTATTTGCTTCAGTTACATATTTAGCTATTTCTTTAACTTCTGGTATTGCATTCTTCATTGCAACACTTTCTTCAAATATTTCAAACATTGAATAATCGTTAAAACTATCCCCAAGAATCATAACATCATTTTTATTTATTCCTAATTTCCCTGCTACTTTTTCTAAGATTATTCCTTTTTGTGCATTCTTATCTGTTATTTCTATGTTATCTCTAAATGAAGATGATACTGCTAATCCTTCAAGTCTTCCCATCTTTTTCTTAACTGTATCTATTAAATCGACGTCTTTATGAAATGCTACAAATTTTCTTACTTCAACATCCTGCTTAAAAAATTCCTCTATATCTTTTACATATTGCAAACTTACAAAAAAAGGTTCCTTTTTTGATTGTTCCCGTGCTTCTTCCATTGACATCTCTGGATTAAAAGATAATGTTCTATACGTCACTTCTTGAAGTGCATCCTCTTCAGATGATGTTGTATAAACTCCTTTATCAGTAAAAATACGAGCTGTAAGATTATTTTCTTTTAATATATACATTATATCTTTTGCTGTTACATCATTTATATTTATTACTTCTAATATATTGCCATCTTCATCTCTATATTCTGCTCCATTAGAAAGAACACATTGGCATTTTATATTATGCTTATCTAATACACATTTAACACTCTCATATTCTCTACCTGTAGATATTGCAAAAATTATTCCCGCTTCTTCAGCCTTTCTAATTGCTTCAACTGTCTCTATATCTATATCATGTTCATCATTTAATAGTGTTCCATCCATATCAGATGCTATAAGTTTTATCATTAGAATCACTCCAATCTATATATTTATATCTCCTATAATATTATCATATATTATTGGCTAAATTATAAAAGAATAAATATTTTTTTATAATTTATAAAATCATCATTAATTCTACTTGAATTTAAAAGAAAAAAATACTTGTAATAACAGTAGTTACTACAAGCATTTTTATTAATATTTTATTTTAGATTATCAACTATCTCCTTTGGAATAGCAAACTCAACAGATCCCATATATCCTGGTGCTACTTCATATTCATCAAAGCAGATAACAAGATCATTATTAGAGTTTATATAGAAATCTTGATTCTCTGCTATCTTTTTAAAATCATCTTCTGCGAAATCTTTCTCACTATCTATAAAATAGCTCTTTCCTTCATCTTCTTTCATTTGTTTTCTCATTTGTTCTTTTATATTATCACTAATTACATCTACATATGATTTATCTTTAAATATTAATGGTAATGTTAAAACAACTTGTTTTTCCTTATCTATTACATAATGTTTTCTTGTTTCATATCCTGATGCTTGTATTTCTGATTTACTTACTTCAATAGATAAAATACTATCTGTTTCACTTTTTATTTTATAATCCATTCCTACATACTTTTTTCCTTCTCCTATATCTGGTATTTCTTTAATTAAATTTTCGTAAGCTTCTTTTCCTTGCTTCATAAATTCTTCATTTAAATTATCTTGTAATTCTTTATTCTTTAATCCATCTATCTTTGAAACATTAATATCTGCTTCTACATTTTTATCATTAACCTTATAATTTTTTACTACAACAAGGTTAACTAAATTCCCCACTATTGGAACTTCCTTTACTGCATCAGCAAATGCTGGGCTAACATTTAGCATTCCTATAATTACAGCAACGCTTGCTGCAACACCAATAAAACCTTTTTTCATATTAATCCCTCTTTTCTTTATTTTTTTACTTTCTTTTATAGCTTCATTAACTTTATCTTCTAATTTATCAGATATCTTTATATTCATATAATCTTCAATTAAATCGTCTATTTTTCTATTATTCATATAAATCATTACCTTTCATTTCAATCTTCAATTTTTTCAATGCTGTATATAAACGACTTTTTATTGTATTAACATTTTCATCTAGCATATTAGCAATCTCATCAATCTTAAAATCCTCAAAATATCTTAATATTATAATTGTTTTATATTTTGTAGGTATTTTATTAAGAGCATTATCTAAATCAATGTTTTTATACTCATCATAATCTGATTCTTCTAACATGTTATCCATTGGTATATACTTTTTATTTTTTCTAATAAAATCGATACTTGTCCTTATCAATATTTTATAAAACCAAGGTTTAATTTTTTCTAAATCTTTTAAAGAGTCTATAGAACTCAATGCTTTATAAATAGCTTCTTGAACAACATCTAATGCATCTTCTTCATTTTGAGTATAAGAATATGCTATTTTATAAAAAATATTTCTATTTTCCACAATATAATTTTCTATTCTTTTTTCTTTAAAGATCCCTATCATTGTTTCTTCCTTTCTATATGGCCGAAAAGTACTTTTCTTTATACTATATAGACGAGCTATGTGTACTAAAAAGTTTTAAGATTATTCTATTAAAATTCATAAATATATCAACATAAAATATTCAAAACCATTCTATTGATTATTTATTATATTTTTTATGATATAATTATTAATATGTCACTTAATATAGCAATATTTATAAAAATTAATCATAGAAGGAGATGTCGAAATTGTCAGTTGAAAGTGTACGTGAATATTTAAAGAAATTTAATAAGGCTAATGAAGTATTAGAATTTGATGTTTCTAGTGCGACCGTAGAGTTAGCTGCTGAGGCTTTATCTACAGAACCTGCTATGATAGCTAAATCCTTATCATTCAAAGATGAAGATGGGTGCATATTAATTGTTACTGCCGGGGATGGCAAAGTAAATAATTCAAAATTCAAGAAAACTTTTGGATTCAAACCCAAAATGCTTTCCTTTGAAGAAGTTTCTACATATACAGGTCACCCTGTTGGTGGTGTATGCCCATTTAATAATCCATCTAATGTTAAAGTATATACTGATATTTCATTAAAACGATTTGAAGCAGTATATCCTGCATGCGGAAGTCCTAATTCAGCCATAAAACTTACTTGTAATGAGCTTTTTGAAATGTCAAATAGTATTGATTGGATTGATGTTTGTACTGGGTGGAATGAATAACTTTGATACAAAAAACATTTGAAAAATAAATAATTAATAAAATGTCTTTTATTATTTCTTGAATTTCACATCTCTTAAAAATAATTTTATGTTATTTATAAATTTAAAGGTTCATCACAGAATTTTGTGAAAAGGTACTTTTTCAACATCAATTATTTATTCAAAACCAAGTAAATAGGTAATATAAGTGATGTAGACTATTATTTATCACAAAATTTCAGGATGAACCATTTAAAATAAATGACGTAGTTAAAAATAATTTAAATTTTTTTCATTACTTTGATCTTTCATTATGAAATTCATATCAATAATAGCATATAATTGGTGTACCCGATTCTATATTATTATAAATTGCATTAGCCAAACTATGTGGTGCATTTATACATCCATGTGAACCATTGCTTACATATATACTTCCGCCAAAATTATATCTCCAGCTTGCATCATGTATTCCTATGCCTCCATTAAACGGCATCCAAAAATTAACTGGTGAAGCATATCCCTGCCCTTTTAATACTGTGTCCTTCTGCTTATAAACTAAGGAATATATCCCTGCTGGAGTTGCACAATCATTATTCACATTTCCTGATACAATATCACCTTCTGTTATTAATCTTCCGGCTTTATAAAACCATAAATGCTGTCTAGACAAATCTATTTCTACATAGGTGTTTCCTATATCATTTTTTCCAGTAGATGCTGCCTTTTGCAAATACTCTGGCTCTTTTGATATGTTTTTTCCATTTTTTATTGCCTCAATTAATAGTACACCTTCAAAATCTTCATCTATTTTATTTCCATAGCTTCCTCCTGCAACTTTAATCTTGTTTCCTAATGAAGTTGTAAATTCTCTTTCTTTACCTACTGTATTATATTTATTAGCAAGTGTTTTAATATACTCTTTTACATTTTTATCATCAATATATACTTCGTATTTATCATCAATCCTTAGCCAATTACGAATTTGCTCTTTATTTAAAATTTCTTTATCATTGCCAAATGAATAAGTTACTTCTGCACATAAATATTTGTTTAAAGTATCCTTAGCTTGTAATACTTCTTTAGATTTTGATGTATATTCTGGTTTTGTATAACAATCTAGTTTTTCTATATCTATTTCTTGTTCTACTTTTTCAACGGCTTCAGTAATCTTTTCCTCTAATACATTCTTATCGATTATATTTCCATATATCTCATCAACAATAATATACTCTCCATTATTATAATTAATTTTAGCATTCTCGTTTTCTCTAACATCTTTATTTCTTGATTCTATTATTTTATCTACTGATTTTTTTAATAACTCTTTATCTAAAGTAACCATACTATTTATTTCATAGCTGTTATGTTTCAACATTCCAGTAATACACCAAAATGGATTTTCTTTATCCTTTATTTTTTCTATTTGATTTCCCAGATCATATTTTAATCCAATGCTATTTCCTGTTATATATTGAGTTTTTTGATCTTCTTCATTTATATTCACGCAATAATTATCTAACTTGTATGAAATAATGTCTTTTGCATCCTCAACACTTTTTCCAAACATATTAATTCCATCAATTGTTGTATTATAAAAATGAGTTCTAAAAAATATTGTTATTCCTATATATATTATAAAAACAATACAAATTAAAGTAATAATAGCCCCATTCTTTTTTATTAATTTTTTCTTTTTATTTTCTCCCAAAATTTTTGCCCCCCATAAAATAGAATAAAAACTGCAAGATTGACACCTTCACAGTTTTATACTCTATACTATGATTGATATATAAAATTAATACTAATTTTTATTAATTAACTGCTTTTATATTTTATACATATTTTAATTAAACTTCTAAACTTTTCATTACTCATATGGTAAAATTATATATATACTTTTAAATTTATACATTTTATAATATATCGAATTAGGAGAATTTTAATGGAAGAAAAAAGATTTGCTATTTTAATAGATGCAGATAATATTTCTGCAAAATATATAAAAAATATATTAGATGAAACATCTAATTATGGTACAGTCACTTACAAAAGAATATATGCTGATTGGACACAACCCACTAGCAACTCATGGAAAAATATTTTATTAGAAAATTCAATTATTCCTATTCAACAATATAGTTATACAACTGGGAAGAATTCTACTGACTCAGCTTTGATAATAGATGCTATGGATATACTTTATTCAAATACAGTTGAAGGATTTTCCATTGTATCTAGTGATAGCGATTTTACACGTCTTGCTATGAGACTTCGCGAATCTGGTATGATGGTTATTGGTATGGGAGAGCAAAAAACACCCAAACCATTTGTTTCATCATGCAATCAGTTTAAATTTTTAGACATTATTTCTGAAGAAGATGATAATAATTCTTCTATATCTGAATCTCAATCAGAATCAAATTCTGATAACACTCAAAGTCCATCTTTTAAAGATAAAAGTCTAACAAATATTGAAACAATAAAGAAAGAAATCATAAACATAATTAGTGATATTCAAGATAGTGAATCTGGTGTAAATATAGGAGAAGTAGGACAAAGATTGATAAAAAGATACCCCGATTTTGATGTTAGAAATTATGGATATAGTAAATTATCTCGTTTCTTAGCTGAAATAGAATCTTTAACTGTTAATCAAACTCTTGTGACACTAAAAATTGAAGATAATAATACTGATGCTCACACTCTAAAAATATCTAATGATATAAAAGATATGATTATTAAAATGATTAGCGAAAATAATAATAAAGTAAGAATGAGTTTAGTCCATCAGAAAATTTTAGAAAAATATCCAAATTATATAAAGAAGTATGGGTATAATAAAGCTGTTAACTTTTTTAAGTCACTTGATTTTTTAAATGTAAAACAAACCAATACTTCCTTATTTCTTACAATGCGAAAATAATTTATATAAAATGAAAAATTTATAAAATTAATAAAGAATCCTCTAAAATTATTGTTCAATTTTAGAGGATTCTTTGTAATATTTTTAAATTTTAATTTTATGCTTAGTAATTTTTTATTATATATGTTTAGTAATGTACTGTATTTCTAGTATGCTTTTTTATTTATATTAGTTAGAGAATGTTTGAGTCCCCATATACTTACCATTTCCTTTAAGTACGCCTATACCAACTTTTGTATAGTTAGGGTTCATCATATTTTGTCTATGCCCTGATGAATTCCACCATTGATTAAATAACTCAACTGGATCATAACTATTATATGCAATATTCTCTGCTGTCGCAGTATACTTATAGCCTAAAGTCTTAAGCCAATTAGTCCAGTTTGTTCCATCTGGATTTGTGTGACTAAAGTAATTATATTGAATCATATGATTACTTTTATATCTTGCAACATCTAATAATGTATTGTCCATAGTTAATGGTTTTAATCCAGCAGCTACTCTCTTTTCATTCATTAATTCAAGTATCTTTTGTTCCGCACTACTTTGAATTGTTGTTGAATAATTTGTAGGTAATGTAGGTAAACCACTTACATTTACTGACCCATTATCGTTTTGATTGTTGTCTGGAGTTGTTGATCCATTATTACCGTTTGATCCAGCATTATTGTCTGGAGTTTCTGTTGTTCCATTATCTCCATTTGATCCTCCATTATTATCTGGAGTTTCTGTTGTTCCGTTGTCTCCGTTTGATCCTCCATCATTATCTGGAGTTTCTGTTGTTCCGTTATCTCCGTTTGATCCTCCATTGTTATCTGGAGTTTCTGTTGTTCCATTATCTCCGTTTGATCCTCCATTGTTATCTGGAGTTTCTGTTGTTCCATTATCTCCGTTTGATATTAAATTTCCGTTGCAATCAAATTCTTTTGAAGCATTTGGAATTTTATTTCCTACCGCTTGCCCATTCTTAGCAAATCTATATGTTGTTCCATTTATTCTAACTCTACCTGTTTGCATTACGCCTGATTTATTAAAGTAATATGTTTTTCCATCAATTTTTATTACGCCAGTTTGGATTACACCTTTACTATCTGCAAAATACCATTTGCCTCTACTTTTTATCCATCCAGTCTTAACTTTACCATTTTCCTTATAGCACAGCCTGCCATTATTTTTAGCAAATCCATTTGTGCTACTTACCTCATTAGTAGTTTGAGTAATCTCATTTCCTTGTGAAGTTGAAATATTTCCTTGTGCAGATACTCCTAATGGGTTTGATGCTATTATTGTAGCTGCAATCGCTACCCCACTTATACTTTTTAAAATAAAAGATCTCTTCATTAGTTTTTCTCCTTTTCTTTTTTATTTGGTTAATCATAACAATTATCTTTTCTTATCTTTTATAAGATTCTTTATCATTTATTCAAATTATTACAAGCAACCTTTGCACTTATGGTAACATACATTTCGTCATTTCGATTTCGTTCGACATTTGTTCTCATGCTATAAGATAAAGATATTTTAATATAACTCAAAAATACTATAAAAAACATGCATTTTACTATATGATATCCCTCTATATCCCATATAGTAAGGGCTACCCCCTATTATTTTTTTCTAAATCTATATATGCTTATATACTTTTTTAATAATTTTCAGATCTTAAAAATTGCTAAGCTAATCACAATCTTCTTTGTTACAATTCAGCTTTTAATTCATATAATAGGAATTGGAAATTAATAAATATGGAGTAAGTATGTATAAAAAAGGCGATTTTCATATTCATTCAACTTATTCTGATGGAAAATGTACACCTACTCAAATAATAGATATAGCTAAAAGACATGGTATTGATATAATTTCAATAACAGATCATAATTGTACAAATGGAATATCAGAAAGCATAAAACATGGTAAAGAGATTGGGATAAAGGTTATACCTGGTGTTGAAGTATCTACTAGATATACTAGAACACGCGTACACATTTTGGGATACTTCAATGGTGAAATCTTCAATGACAGAACATTAATAAAATGCTTAAAATGCATAAAAAATCACAACATCTCAGAATTTAACAAAATATTAAAAAAGGAATTCTCAATTGCTTATAGAAGTGAAAACATCTGTGTTGAAAAAGGAATTGAATTACTTAGAGCTTTTGGTGCTACAGTAATTTTAGCTCATCCTGTTTTACTACCACGAAATCAATTTGAAGAGATAATCAAATTAGGTTTTGATGGATTAGAGGCAAAATATTTTAGTAATACAGAAAGAGAGACTGAATTTTTTATAAATTATGCCAATGAAAATAATATGATTTATACTGCCGGATCTGATTTTCATAGAAATAATGAATTATATAGAGCTCATGGTCTTATTGGTGATGCTTATTTAGATGAAAAAGAAATTCAGATTTTTCTTAATCATCTAGAAAAAAACGCTATTTAACTAACATTCTCATAGATTCACTGTAATCTAATTTCCTGAATAACAAAAAATATTGATGATTATGCCTAATTAAAAATCCTTAATTTGGTATAATCATCAATATTCTCTTAATACTTTTCTATTATTTTCAATATCTCATCGCCATATGCTTCTACCTTTTTACTTCCCACGCCTCTTATTTCCAATAATTCTTCTTTATCTTTAGGTATATTATTAACAATTTCAATTAAACTTGAATCAGAAAAAATAATATACGGTCTAATTCTTTCTTTATATGCTTTTTCTTTTCGCCATTTTTTAAGGTCTTCAAATAATTCTTTATTAAGAATAGTTTCTTCTTTATCCAAAATTTTAAATACTACATTTTCCTGACTTTTAAGTACTTTATACGAACGTGCATTTAATTTAAGCATGGAATAAGTTCCTTCTTTTAAATCTACATATCCTTCATTTAGAAGACTTTTAATTAAATCTTTTATAAAAGAATTTCCATATTCCTTCATTATTCCATATGTAGTTACTTTATCTAAATTATTTTGAATTATTTTAGGTCCTTTAAATCCCTTTAAAATATCAACTAAAACCGATATTCCATATTTTTCTCTCGTTCTAAATACAGTTGATAAAATCATTTGACTTTCTTTTGTAAAATCTTTGAGTTCATCATCATTTAAACAATTGCTGCAGTTATTACAATAACTTACTATTCTTTTATTCCCAAAGTAATTTAATATGTATTTTCTAAAACATTCATGATAATTACAGTAATCTATCATAGATTGAAACTTTTTAAGTTGAATAGATAATCTACTCAAAGCTGAACTTTTATTTATTATATACTCTATTCTACTTAAATCACTTTCGCTGTAGAAAAGATAACAATCACATTGCTCTCCATCTCTCCCACCTCTACCAATTTCCTGATAATAGTTTTCTATATTTTGTGGAATGGTGAAATGAACTATGAATCTTATATTTGATTTATCAATCCCCATTCCAAATGCAGTTGTAGCAATTATTATATTGTATCTTTCGTACAAAAATCCTTCTTGATACTCTTCCTTTTCTTCATCACTAAGTCCGCCATGATATTTACCCACGCTATACCCTAGTTCTTTTAAATAATAATATAAACTATCAACTTCTTTTCTCGCAGCACAATAAACTATACCTGATTGTTCATCATGAGCTCTTATAATATCTTTCACTTCTTCAAGCTTATCAATCTCTTTAAATACAGAAATATTTAAATTTTCCCTATTAATATCACCTATGTACATATAAGGGTTATTTAATCCTAGAAGCTTAATTGAATCCCTCCTTACTTCATCTGTTGCAGTTGCAGTAAATGCTGAAATTACTGGTTTTGTTTTCAATATCTTATAGAATTCAGAAATTTGTAAATAACTTTTTCTAAAATCATGTCCCCATTGTGATACGCAATGGGCTTCATCTATAGCAATCTGGCATATATCCAGGTCTTTTACCATATCTTTAAATATTTTAGATTCTAATCTTTCTGGGGCCACATAAATAATTTTGTATCCCCCAAGGCTTGCTTCTATTAATATATTTTTAATATTTTCCATTGTTTGAGTACTATTTATATATGCACTTTTTACTCCAAGCTCAGTTAAATTATCAACTTGATCTTTCATTAGAGATATTAATGGAGAAATTACAATTGTTATTCCGCTAAGTATAATTGCTGGTATCTGATAACAAACTGATTTTCCTGCTCCAGTTGGCATAAGACAGAATGTATCTTCTTTGTTTAATATACTGTTTATTATTTCAAACTGTCCACGTCTTAAAGTGCTATATCCATAATACTTCTTTAAAACATAAAATATCTTTTCTTTATTATCCACACCATTCTCCTCCCTAATAATATTAATTATCTAATTTATGTAAACAGAAAGTGGCACCATTTTAACTGTTATGCCACTTAATAATAATACTATAATAATTTCCAATAATAAATAAATTATAAATATTTTATGTTATTTTTAGAATTCTCCAGTATAAAAATATTTTTTATTTAGCCTATTTAATAATTTAAATATTCTTTCTCCTAAAAATAGCATTATAAAATAATTTCCTGTTCCGTGTACAATATCATATGGAATTCCTGAAATCCAATATCCAATCCCCGAATTTATTCCAGTAAATATAAATACAGAAATAGCATATAATGCACCAAATATTAATCCAAAAATCCCCGAATAAATTGATAATAATAAATATCTCTCTTTAATTTTATTTCTTATTAAATATGTAATCATACTCAATGATGGCCATATTATTAAGTAACCAAACCACCATGTTCCAAATCCATATATAAGTCCCATCATCATTACAAAAATCACTACTATATACATCGATTTCTTCTCATAAATTAAAGAATATAATATTATCAATAAGCTTACAGTTTCAACATTTGGAATAAAACTTAACGATACCTGAGATATAGTTAAAATTGCAGCTAATACTCCAAATAAGATTAATTCTTTTACAGAACACTTCATTGTTTTACCATCCTGTTGTTAATATAAATTCTACCGTGTCACCATCATTTATCATTACATCATCAATACCTGTTGAAGAACTTTCACCATTAACAACTAAATTCCACCATTCTTGTTTTGATTCATCTGCTTTTCTTCCATTAACTTCAGTTACAAATCTTCCATATGAACCATTTTCAGATTCTATAAGTTTTCTCTTATCTAAATCTTCTCCAAGTGATTTTTCTTTTGTTGTAACATCAAATTCTTCACTAAAAGTTTTATCAGAATCTGTAACAATTATTTTATATTCTTTAATTCCATCTACTGCTTTACTATTTATATAAAATTTATATCCTGCAAAACCAAATACAGCTATAAGTAAGACAATAATTGAAACTATAAATTTCTTATTTTTTAAAATTGTATTTTTCATCTTCTCCTCCTTGATATTTTAATACCTTAAGTATATACCATATGTCTCATTTCTAAAACATATGATTTTAAATATATAAATATCTAATATTTATAACAATTATTAAGCATCTCATGCAAATCAATTTCCTGTTTAGTACATTCCTGCTATAATAATACTAAAATATAATATATAAGAAGGACTTCCTTTGAAAATTTTTAATTATATGCGCTTACAAAAATATATAAAATGTATTATACCTTTAATAATATTTTTTTATTTAATGTAACGTTACCACTTCTAATTGCATCTTGCACAATAATTAGCATTATTAATATTTGTAAAATAAGTTCTTATAATTGTAACAATATTTCAAATAGTTTATTTACTCTAAAATCTTCTAACAATAATAGATATCTTATTCTTTTAATGTGGTTCTTTTTTGGGGAGATTGTTTTAGAAAATGATCTTTACACAAAGGATTTACCTAACGGTTCATTTACTTTTATTTGTAATTTTTTCCTTTTATGATAAGGCACTCTCTCCCGAAATGATATTATTTTATATAGTTGTATGTATTGCTATTTTTCTTGAAATTTATGTATATAAAAATAATAAACCTTTAATATATGAGGATGGCTTATTTAAAAATTTATATTTTTTAAATTTTTAACTTGGTTAATTAACTATTCCTTAATTTAAAAATGTATTTATGCATAGCAACATAATACCGATACTCTGAATTTAGATGAAACAAAGAAATAAAGCTCTTATGTTGGCGGTGTCTTGCATTCGAAAATGAAGCTTTAGAATTCTTCATGTAGACTTGTTCCACAATTGTTTGTCTAAGGTATATTAAAGGAAACATCTTCATCGGTAGATGAAGATGGGCTATACTGCTAAGTTCGTACCTCACTAAGCATTATATGCCTTGGAGCAAACATTTGTGGATACAAGTCTACATGTTTGAATTCTTAGCTTCATTTTTGTAGCAAGCGAGCCACACATAAGAGCTTTATTTCGGTTATTTCACTCTAAACTTTGTACGTCCCTTATTTATTCTATGCATTATTAGATTTCCAAAATTAATTTTATTTTTTAATTTTATTAAATTCATCCTTAATTTCTTTAGCAGCCTTCTTTATATCTTTTTGTGCTATTATTGCTGAAATTATAGCAACTCCATCAATATTTATGTCTTTAAAATCTTTTATTCTTTCTTTATTAACTCCGCCAATAACAACCATTGGAAGTTTAACATTATCTCTTATTTTTCTGACTTCCTCCATTGTTACTGCTGTTGCATCTTTTTTACTTCCTGTGACATAAACCGCCCCTACTCCTATATAGTCTGCTCCATCTTTTTCAGCTGTTAATGCTTCTTCAAGATTTCCTGCCGATACTCCAATTATTTTATCATTTCCTAATATATTTCTTACAATAGTCAATGGTAAATCACTTTGACCAACATGTACCCCAGCTGCATCAACTGCTTGTGCAATATCAAGTCTATCATTTATTAATAATGGTATATTATATTTATCAGTTATTTTTTTCACATTAACTGCTGTACTATAAAAATCAAGTGATGAACATTCTTTTTCTCTAAGCTGAATTAATGTACAGCCTCCCTTAATAGCTTCTTCAACTGCTTCTTCTAAAGTTTCCGTACTCATTAAGTCTCTATCTGTTACAAGATATACACTATAATCAATATAAGGCTTCATAAAATAAATTCCTCCTATAATAATAACAACTTCAATTAAATGATCAAAACTATATTAAGCTTATCAAAAATATAAATAAAGCTTGGCTCACATATGTTAGCAGATGAAACTATAATATAAAACCAAATATTTTGGTTTTTAACTTAAAAATATATATTCTTATATTCTTAAAAATTTGCTTATTTATTGAAGCTTCAGCTTATATCAATATTATTTTTAAACTCTATAAAAAAGTTATTTTTCCTCTATCCTTAATTATCTCTGCTGTAATATTACTTATTGCATCCATTATCCCAACATGAAAACTTCCGAGACCAATATTTTTATTTTTTTCTTCTGAAATTTCTCCACTTATACTCATAGATAATACAGCTCCTACTGCTGCTATAAAATAATCATTCCCACTACCTGCATAAGCTCCACAAAGTGCACTTGTCATGCATCCTGTTCCTGTGACACTTGCAAGCATTTTGCTTCCATTTGATAAAATTACACTTCTTTCACTATCTGAAACAACATCTTCTACACCTGTAATTGCAACTGTACAATTTAGTTTTTGTGCTAGATTTTTTGCTACATTAACTTTATCTTCATTAGTCATATTCATATCACTTTCAGATGCATCAACACCTTTAGTAACTGAACTTATTCCACTTATGAATTTAATTTCAGATATATTTCCTCTTATAATATCCATCTTAACTTCTCTTAAAAGTCTTTGAGCTACACTATTCCTGTATGGTGCAACACCTGCACCTACCGGATCATATATTACTGGAATACCACATTTATTAGCTTTTTTACCTGCAATAATCATAGCTTCAACCATATCATCATTTATTATTCCCATATTTAAAACTACAGCAGATGAAATAGATGCTATTGCTTCAACTTCTTTTGAAAAATCAGCCATTGTTGGTGATCCGCCAATAGCAAGTATTATATTTGCACAGTCAGTTGCTGTAACATAATTAGTTATACTATGTACTAATGGCTTCTTTTTCTTAATATTTTCTAATAAATTTCCTACTTTATTTAAAATTTCACTGCTCATTTAAAACCCTCCTTTTGACAGCTGACACCTGTAACCTTTACGCCTTAACTGTCAGCTCTCAACTACTTACTCTCTTTTTGTAATAATTCAACTTTTTCTCCATTTAAAATTCTGTTTGTAGTTCTTACTGCGCACATTTTTCCGCACATAGAACAACTGTGTTGATCCTCTGGTGGAATGCTTTCAAAGTATTCTCTAGCCTTATTACCATCAAGTGCAACCTTAAACATAGCTTCCCAATCTAATTTTTGACGTGCATCTGCCATTGCATTATCTCTATCTCTTGCTCCTTTGACACCATTTGCTATATCAGCTGCATGGGCTGCAATCTTTGATGCTATAATTCCTTCTTTAACATCATTAATATCTGGTAATCTTAAATGTTCTGCTGGTGTAACATAGCAAAGGAAGTTTGCTCCATTGGTTGCTGCAATAGCTCCACCAATCGCTGATGTTATATGATCATATCCTGGTGCAATATCTGTTACTAATGGTCCAAGTACATAAAATGGTGCTCCATGGCATAGTCTTTTTTCTATTTGCATATTAGCTGCTATTTCATTCATTGCCATATGTCCCGGTCCTTCAATCATAACTTGTACATCTTTTTCCCATGCTCTTTTAGTCAATAAGCCAAGTTCCATTAATTCTGAAATTTGACCTGCATCAGTTGAATCATCAATACATCCTGGTCTCATAGCATCCCCAAGACTAATAGTTACATCATGCTCTCTAAGAATTTCTAATAATTCATCATAATGTTCATAAAATGGATTTTCATTTCCTGTCATCTCCATCCATGCAAATAGAAGAGAACCTCCTCTAGATACTATATTCATCTTTCTTTTATCTTCTTTAAATACAGAAATAGTTCTTTTATTTATTCCAGCATGAATAGTAACAAAATCAACACCTTGTTCTGCATGTTTTCTTACTACTTCAAGAAAATCCTCTGCTTTAATATCTAAAAGATCTTTTTCTAAATATCCAATTGCATCATACATAGGAACTGTTCCTATCATAGCTGGAGAATATTCTATTAGTTTTTCTCTAAATTCTTGTGTCTTACCATAATTACTTAAATCCATTATAGCTTCTGCACCATATTCAATAGCTAATTTAACTTTTTCCATTTCTCTGCAATAATCTACTGAGTCACCTGAAATACCTAAGTTCACATTTATCTTAGTTCTTAATCCATCGCCAACACCTTCTGGATTTAGTGATTTATGATTAACATTAGCCGGTATTACAACTTTTCCTTCTGCTATAAGTTGTCTTAATTTTTCTGCTTCTATTTGTTCCTTATCTGCTACGATTTCCATTTGTTTTGTAATTATACCTTTTTTAGCTGCTTCCATTTGTGTTTTATAACTCATCTTAATTTTCCTCCTAAATATTTCCCTAGAGAATTCTAAGGGAATTTTTAAACAAATTTAGACTTAATCCAATTTTTTTATTACCCCTGATCTACCTCAGGGGTACAACTAATTAATAATATTTATAAAAATGGTGAGTTGGACCAACGCCTTTGCCAAGCTCAAAACCATTTTTGATAGCTCCCGTAATATAATTTTTAGCTTCACCTACTGCATCTTTTATATTCATTTTCTTAGCTATATTAGCAGCAATTGCTGATGATAATGTACATCCTGTCCCATGTGTATGAGTTGTATTTATTCTTTCTTGTGGAAATAATACAAATTCATTACCATCATATAATAAGTCTGTTGCATCATTTTCTAAGTGACCACCTTTAACTAAAACTGCCTTTGGCCCTAATTCAATTAATTTTTTAGCAGCATCCTTCATTTGCTCTAAATTCTTTATTTCAACGCCTAAAATCTCTTCCGCTTCTGGAAGATTAGGTGTTATTAATGTTGCTAGTGGAAATAATTCTTTTACTAATGTTTCTTTTGCATCTGGTGATAATAAATTAAATCCACTTTTTGAAATCATAACTGGATCTAACACAATATCACATAAATCTTCAACTTTGTTTAATGCATTTGCTATAGCCTTTATAGATTCAATTTTAGATACCATTCCAATTTTTACTGCATCTACTCTTATATCTTCAAAAATTACGTCTATTTGTTTTTCTATCATTTGCGGTTCTATATCTTGTATCCCAAATACGCCCATTGTATTTTGAGCAGTTATAGCAGTTATAACACTCATTCCATATACACCATTTGCAGAAAATGATTTTAAATCTGCTTGTATTCCTGCTCCCCCACAACTGTCTGAACCTGCAATTGTTAATGCTCTATACATACCTTCACATCCTTTGTTTTAGATATAATACTTAATATTTAGTTAGTTTTAGCTTCTAAATTATGCGAGCTTCTATTTATTAATGTATGTTCTATAACAGGAATCTTTAGAAATACATATGCAATTATTGCACCTGCACTGCAGCTAAGCATAAATGGTGCTACAAACATTATTACTGCTCCTTCTTTTCCTAAAAATGCTGCTGCTAGTGGATACGCAAGTAATGCTCCTAATATTCCTGTACCTACTACTTCTCCAATTACACCAACAAGTATTCTCTTAAATTTTTTATAAAGAATACCTGAAAGTAATGCACCTACCATACTACCTGGGAATGCTAACAGACTGCCTGTCCCTAATATATTTCGTATAAGTGATGCTACAAACGCATTACACATCGCATATATTGGTCCAAGAGTTACTGCTCCAACTACATTAACAAAATGTTGTACTGGCGATATTTTTGCTGCTCCTATTGGTATTGAGAATGTTCCGAATATAACAGCCATACCAATAAGTACACCACTTAGTGCAATTTTTTGTGCTTTACTCTTTTCGTTCATTTTTCAGCCTCCTTATCTTTTAATTTTAGGAAACTATACAAAAACTACGTAAAAAAAATGTAACCCAAAGGGTTACATTATAAATATACACGCAATTATTTTGTACTTCCCTCCGTTGGCATTAACCAAATCAGGTTATAAGAGTCTAGGAAATCAATCTTTCCAATCTCAGCCGATGTATCAGCTCCCCTAGTTATAAATTATTTAATTTTATCCACAAATTAAACATTATACCAATATTATAAAATAGTCAAGATATTTTACATTCTTTACTCATTATTTTTTCCAAATACTTTTTCTTTAAGCCTAAGTCCTTCCTTTGTTGCAGCTACTCCTCCCATTGCAGTTTCCCTAAGTGCTGATGGTAAACTTTTTCCTACTTTATACATTGCTTCAACAGCATCATCAAAAGGTATTTTAGCTTCAACCCCTGCCATCACCATATCTGCTGTACAAAGAGCAGTAATAGCACCTTGTGCATTTCTTTTTGCACATGGTATTTCTACTAAACCTGCTACTGGATCGCATACTAAACCTAATACATTTTGAAGTATTATTGACCCAGCATCTAAACTCATTTTAGGAGTTCCACCCATTAATTCAACTACTGCTGCTGCTCCCATTGCAGAGGCTGATCCGCACTCTGCCTGGCATCCTCCTTCTGCACCAGAAAGGGTTGCATTCATTCCAATAATCATTCCAACAGCTGAAGCTGCAAGAAGTCCATTTATCATTTCATCCTCTGACAATTCCAACACTTCACCTGCTGCTAAAATAACTGCTGGTAATATTCCACATGATCCTGCTGTTGGACATGCAACTATTTTCCCCATGGAAGCATTTACTTCTGATGATGCAAGGGCCATTGCCATAGCTATATTAGTAGCTCTTCCTGTTAAAGTCTTCTTATTTTTAGCGTAATTATTTAATCTATGTCCATCTCCGCCAATAAGGCCACTAAGTGAGTAAACTTCTTTTTCAGTTCCTGCTTTTGCTGCATCCTTCATTACTTTTAAGTTTTTTCTCATCTTTTCTATTACTTTCTCTCTTGTTGATCCCTTTTCTTCAACTTCACATCTTATAGCATACTCGCTTAAAGAAATATTATGTTTATCACATAATTCTAATAACTCTTCTCCTGTTCTTGCAAGCATATTACCTGTTCCACCTTTCTTCTTACGCTATTGTTTAATACTATATCTCAAATTATATGCATTCCAAAGCAATTTATTATTCTTCTTGTACTGGGCTAATTGCAATAACTTTAAATACAAATTCTAATTTTTTTATTTTATCTATAACATCCTCATTTATCCTATTATCCATTTCAAAAATCATAGTTGCTTCTTCGCCTTTTCTATCTCTAAAAACTTTCATAAATGCTATGTTTATATTTTCACTTGAAAGAATCTGAGTAACTGAATTAATGACCCCCGGTACATCTTTATGAGATATAATCAATGTTTCATATATTCCTGTAAATTCTACTTCATTATCATTTACCTCACATATTTTAATATTTCCACCACCAATAGAAGATCCCATCACTTCACAATAGTTATCATCTACAGTTCTCATTATAAACTTAACTGTATTAGGATGAACATCACCTAAATCTGCTTCTTTAAATAGGAATTTCACTCCTAATTCTTTTGCTATTTCCATAGAATCTCTAAGCCTTTCATCATAAGGTTCCATCCCAAGTATTCCTGCTACCAAAGCTTTATCTGTTCCATGACCTCTATATGTTTTTGCAAAAGAACCATGTAGTAAAAATGTTACTTCTGCTATTTCTCCTCCAGCTATACTTCTTGCTATTTTCCCAAGTCTAGCTGCTCCTGCTGTATGTGAACTAGATGGACCTATCATTACTGGTCCAAGTATATCAAATATTCCTATACCTTTCATAATCGAATTTCTCCTTATTTACTTTTAACGATTGTAATGTTTCTCAAAATTTATTAAAACATATTATATTTAAAGTATCTACATTAATATAATTATTTTGTCATTTTTATAAGAATATAAGCATAGTTTATTTAAATATTTAAATTTTATAACTCAAAAAATTTACATATATATGTTGCAATTACTTTTCTACATTTTGTAGGCTGGTATTTACTTAGACTGTAAACATCTTAAATGAAATTTTATTATTGTAATATATATATTTTTCTAACTTATTAAATAATACATTAATATTATTAATTTACCCGAAATAAGGATAGCAATTAGAATGCTATCCTTATAAATGATTAATTATTTAAATATTTCTTTATAAACAATTTATTATCTACATAGTTTTTTAAATTCATCAGCTACAAATTGAACTTGCGTACCTACTATAACCTGTAGGCTTGTCTTACCTGGTCTCATAACGCCTGATACACCTGCTGATTTAATTAATTTTTCATCTACGCGTGATTGATCTTTAATTTCTAAACGTAATCTTGTTACACAATTATCAATTGAAGTTATATTTTCTTTTCCTCCAACACCTTTTAATATGATAGATGCAACTTCTGTATAATTATTATTAGCAAGTACTGCATTCATTTCTTCAGCATCATCATCTTCTCTGCCTGGAGTCTTTAAATTAAATTTTGTAATAGCAAAACGGAATACAACGTAGTAAATAACTGCAAAGACTAAGCCTATTGGTATAATATAAAGTGGGTTTTCAGCCATTGGGGCTTTAAAACTTAAGAACCAGTCTACAAAACCTGCACTAAAGTTAAATCCGCATCTTACTGGCAATAATGTACATACCACTGCTGAAATTCCTGATAATATTGCATGAACTAAGTATAATCCTGGTGCCAAGAACATAAATGAGAATTCTAAAGGTTCTGTTACCCCTGTGAAAAATGCTGATATTGACGCTGCTAATAATAATCCATAAACTGCTTTCTTCTTGTTATCTTTAGCAGTATGATACATTGCAAGAGCTCCTGCTGGTAAACCAAACATCATTACTGGGAAGAATCCTGTCATATACATACCTGTCACACCTTGTGTACCAGTTCCAGCCCAGAAATTTCCTATATCATTAATTCCTGCAACATCAAACCAGAATACTGAATTAAGTGCATGATGAAGACCTGTTGGAATTAAAAGCCTATTGAAGAATGTATAAATACCTGAACCAATTGCTCCTGTAGATACGATTGCTTCCCCAAAACTTACTAATCCTCCATAAACTATTGGCCATACAAAGAATAATATCAAAGATGCAACAATTGATCCTGCTGCTGTTACTATAGCAACACATCTTTTTCCACTAAAGAATGCTAAAGCATCTGGTAATTTAGTGCCTTTAAATTTATTATAACAACTTGAACCTATAATACCTGATAAAATACCTGTAAATTGTGTTGCTATCTTTCCAAATGCTGCTGGTACTTCTGCAACATCTACACCTTTAAACATTGCTACAACGGCTGGTGATAATAAAGTAGTAATCATAAGCCATGAAACAAGTCCTGCAAGTCCTGCTGTACCATCGTTGTCATCAGACATGCCGACACCAACACCAATTGCAAATAATATACCCATGTTGTCGATTAATGAGCCTCCAGCTTTTATTAGGAATGCTGCAATTATATTGTTTGCCCCCAGCCAGATGGATCAATCCAATAACCAATTCCCATTAATATACTTGCAACTGGCAAGCAAGCTACAGGTAACATTAATGATTTCCCTAGTTTTTGTAAGTACTTCATCATATTGAAGTCCCTCCTTATTAAATATTTATTACAAGAGTACTAGACTCTCATATACATTTTTATTTTTGAACACAAAAAAGCTGAAAAGAATAGATCAAGATATAATCCTATCCTTTTCAGCTGATGCTCGAATCTAATCGGTTACACGCTATTTATTAAAAACGTATTCTGTTTATGTTTACATGTTACCATATAAATCTATTATAATCAACTCTTTTTATTAAAAAATTTAATATTAAATTTAGTATTCTTGCTTTCCTTTCTAAACCTTTCTATATGCATTGCTAAGTATGCTATCTCACTCTCTGATACTTCTTTATCAAGGTATTTTTCTAATATCTTTGCTGAAGATTCCGCTATTTTATAAGATACCTTATATTTTGACTTAATCTCATAAATAAAGTCATTACCGATTTCTGAATCTGCCAAAATTCTTTTAATAGCAAACTTTATATGAGTTACAAATCTTGCATAATTTAAGGTTTCTTTGTCTATTTTTATATCTAATTGCTTTTCTACACAGGTAATTACCATATTACTTAAATTAGTACTCTTTATTGTGTCATTTAAGTTTCCGCTATTTCTACTTGAATGAATATGCAATGCTATAAGTCCAATTTCATCTTCTGGAATTAATAAATCCAATTCATTTTCTAACATTTTTGCTGCTTTTTCAGCTAACATATATTCTTTTTTATAAAGAACTTTAGTCTCAGTAATAAAAGGATTTTCTATTATTTCTCCATTTACAATTCTCTTTATTGCAAAATTTAAGTGATCAATTAATCCAATATGTATCTTTTCATCCAAATCTTCATTTAAATCACTTGATATTTCTGTTATTATATTTTCACATAAACCAAAAAATTCTTCATCAACTTTCTCAATAACTTGTTTAAAATTCTTAAGATTATCTTCATTCTCCATCACAAAGACTTTTTCAACCTGTGTTCCTTTTGGTATTTTATCACCAAATTTTTTACCAAATCCTATTCCTCTAGAAAATAGCATTTTTTCTTTTCCTGATATTTTTACACAAACTATATTATTATTATACGCTTGTATCACTACCCCTTCATTAACAACAATACCCATGACACGCCTCCTTTTTACTAATATTTCAGCATCATATAATCATAGTATAACAAATCTATTTATATTTCAATTTAAATTATTCGATATTTTATTATGATTTCTTTATTCTGTAAACACTTAGAAATAAATCATATCAACCTTAATAATCATTCATCAGAATCTATTTATTATTATAATATCTTTATTATATCATTTTAGAAATAGGTACTATCATACAAACAAATCCTTTGTGAAGTAACTAATAACATTGTAGCTGTTAAATAGGATAATATGATTGCTACTTCATTCCATTCAAAAATTATAGATGATTTAAGTTTTTAGAATATTTTCAAAACGGATTAATTAAATGAATTTAAATATAATAAATAATGTTGAATTGTATTATACAAATATAATTCAACATTAATATTTTTAATATTCATAAAAACAAGATCCACCTATAAATTCTCTAAGCAAAGAATTCTTCGGCACATCATTTGTATTTATTTCTTTAAAAAAACTTAAAAATGTTATAAGTCTTAGTGCTTCTGAATATACTGGACTTTCTTTCGTAACCTTACTTAATTCCTCTAATGCAAAAGGTTTTAAAACGCCTAATTCATATACCAATGTAGAATTAAAAATCACATCTGCTTCTTCCTGATAAACAAAAATATTTTTCTTTTCTCCACGTTTTATTGCAGGCAACATCTTTAATGTTTCCTCTGCACCATAACCTCTTGATAAAGAATCTCTTACAATTCTTCTAACTATTCGTGAATCTGTTGTAGAAATTCTATTGTGATCATCTATATTAAGCTGAGTTAATGCTGATATATATATTTTAAAAACATTCTTATTTAAATTATCCCATATTAATTTAGGATTAAGTCCGTGTATTCCTTCTAATATAAGTACTCCATTTTCAGGCAATTGTTCCTTATATCCATTCCACTCTTTCTCGCCAGTTTTAAAATTATAAATAGGAAGTTCAACTTCATTGCCACTCATAAGCTGCTCTAAATCATAATTTAAAAGTTTTAAATCAAGAGCATCAATATTTTCATAATCATATTCCCCACTTTCATCTTTTGGAGTATCTATTCTGTTTACAAAATAATTATCTAATGAAAGTGGTATAGGTATCATTCCATTAACTCTTAATTGAATACTTAATCTATTAGCAAATGTAGTTTTTCCAGAAGATGATGGTCCTGCTATGAGAATTATTTTAATATCCTTTTTATCATATATTCTATCAGCAATATTAGCTATCTTCTTTTCATGCAATGCTTCTGATACCATTATTATATCTTGGAGCTCTCCTGCATCGATTTTTCTATTTAATTCACCAACTTCGCCTATTCCTAATATAGATAGCCATCTTTCAGTTTCAATGAATATACTATTTAAAGATTTTTGATTTTTAAGTTTTGGAATTGTATTTAAATCACTTATATCAGGTCTTCTTAATATAAATCCTGATAAATATTTTTCAACATCAAAAGCTTTTATAACACCTGTTGAAGCTGCTATTTTCCCACAAAAATAATCATACTGACCTTCTAGTTCATATAATCTCACTTCATTTATATTACTATATTTCAACAAATTAATTTTATCTAGCATATTATAATTTTCAAATATTTTAATTGCCTCTTCTTTTGAAGCAGATATTATATTTATTGGTACATCTTTTTTTATTAATTCAATCATTTTTAATTTTATATTTTTCAAATCCTCTTCATTTATATCATATTCATTATAAATCTCACCGTATATTGATTTGCTAAAAGAATGTTGCAATGTTATCCTTGCATTTGGAAACATATCTAATGCACATTTTATAAATATAAATTGTAACGTATTTATATATATCTTCATACCAGCATCAGTATCAAATTTAACTATTTCTATTTTGCCGTCATTTGGTATCTTATCTTTTAAATTATATATATTTCCATCTAGCTTGCATGCTGCAATTTCCTTAATATCTTCTCTATGTTTTTCTTCCAATGATTCATAAAAAGTAATTTTCTTTTTATCTAAAACAACTCCATTGTTATTTATCATTAATTTTCCTTCTTTCTTTAATCATCATTTATTCATAATTAGTTATATTATCGTATTTAGTTTTAATATTTCTATTCCTATTATATACATTTATCTTAAAAAGGATAAATGTAATTTTCTTATTAGCTGTCCTAACTATTATGAATTATTTTATATATTTTGCACATATTAATTTTGTGAGGTGTTTTTATGATTATTGTATTTATTAGAACAGCATTACTTTATTTACTTGTAGTTATAACCATGAGACTAATGGGAAAAAGGCAAATCGGAGAACTTCAACCATATGAATTTGTAATAACTATAATGATATCAGATTTAGCATCCTTGCCTATGCAGGATCAGAGACTTCCACTACTCCAAGGAATTATTCCAATAGTAACCTTATTATTTTTAAAAACCATCATAACACAAGTAGAATTAAAATTTCAACGTGCGAGAGATTTTCTAGATGGTGCTCCATGTATTCTTATATATAAAGGAAAGATCAATTATCAAGCTTTAAAAAAGCAACAACTAAATATAGACGAATTATTTGAAGAATTAAGACTTGCTAATTACTTTAATTTAGATGAAATACAATATGCAATTTTAGAAAACAGCGGGCAATTATCTATACTTCCTGCAAATTATAATAGCTCTAGTGGAAGTTCAAATAGCAGTTCATCATCTTCTAGCTGCAGCTGTAATCAGTCCAAAAATTCCAGCAGTGCCAGTGGAAGTAATACCACAGACAAGAAAGATAATACTTCAAAAACTCCAGATGCTCAGCTCCCTAAGGTTTTAATATCTGATGGTAAAATAAACAAAAGTTCTTTAACCAGTATAAATAAAGATGAAGAATGGATTAAAGGTGTTTTAAAACGTCATAATATTCCTTCAATAGATGAAGTCCTTATCGCTATGTATGATACAGAAGGAAAATTTAAATTTCAACTATACGGTGACTACGAAAAGGAGTGTAAAAAATGAAGAATGCCATAATCTCTGTAGTTATTTTTCTTAGTTTATTAATTGCTGTAATATTTATAAATAATTCTGTCTTAGATTTATGCGATGATATTAAGGATAAAACTGATGAAATTGAATTAATACTCTTAGATAAAGATAAAGAACTCGCTTATGATAAATCTATAGAATTAATAGATTTTTTGAAAGAAAATGACTTAATAACTTCAATTTATGTTAATCATCAGGATTTTGATGCTTTAAAAAATGAAGCTGTTAAATTAAGTATATATATTTCACATGATGATATTAGTGAAGCTAATGCATCTCTTCACGTTATTAAATACGGAGCGGAAACGGTAAAACATCTTCAAAAACCTGGATTAGGTAATATCTTTTAAAAAATAACTATATTACTAAAATATTCATTTTAGTAATATAGTTATTTTTTAAAATGAATTTTATATGCATTTTTATTCAGTGTATGCAAATTTTATGCATATATATTTTAGTTCTCCCCTTACTAAATACTCATGATATTCTTTATATATTTAATATTTTTCAAGTCACACTTTTATTTTTTATGAATATTATTAAAATAAGATGAATATTTTTTCATTTTTCTATTGATTATTTATTCTTTCAAATGTATAATTATAAACAAGCAAATAATTACAATTAGTCATTTATTTTATATTTTTATAGATAGATACGAAGGGGGATTTTTTCGATGAAAAAGTATAACAAGGTTGTTTTAGCATACTCAGGAGGTTTAGATACATCCATTATAATTCCATGGCTTAAAGAAAATTATGGATGTGAAGTAATTGCAGTATGTGGTAATGTTGGACAAGCTGATGAATTAGAAGGCTTAGAAGAAAAAGCAATAAAAACTGGAGCTTCAAAATTATATGTTGCTGATATAGTAGATGAATTTGTAGAAGATTATATATTCCCTACTATTCAAGCTGGTGCAATATATGAAGGAAAATACCTTTTAGGAACTTCTTTTGCAAGACCAATAATCGGTAAAAAATTAGTTGAAATTGCAAAAAAAGAAGGTGCAGATGCAATTTGTCACGGATGTACTGGTAAGGGAAATGACCAAGTTAGATTCGAAATGGCAGTAAAAACTTTTGCTCCAAATTTAGATATTATAGCTCCTTGGAGAACTTGGGATATTAAATCAAGAGAAGATGAAATTGAATATGCAGAAGCAAGAAATATTCCTTTAAAAATTAATCGTGAAACAAACTACAGTAAGGATAAAAATATATGGCACTTAAGCCATGAAGGTTTAGATTTAGAATTTCCTGAAAATGAACCAAATTATGAAAAAATATTAGAGCTTTCTAAAACACTTGAAAATGCTCCTGATAAAGCAACTTATATAACATTAACATTTGAAAAAGGTAAAGCAGTCGCTTTAGATGGTAAGGAAATGAAGCCTGCTGAACTCCTTGAAGCATTAAATGAAATTGGCGGAGAAAATGCTATTGGAATTATTGACATGGTTGAAAATAGACTTGTTGGCATGAAATCAAGAGGTGTTTACGAAACTCCAGGCGGAACTATTCTTTATAAAGCTCATAAAGACTTAGAAGAACTTTGCTTAGATAAAGAAACTTCTCATTACAAAGAACAAATAGCATTAAAATTTGCTGATCTTGTATACAATGGCCAATGGTACACTCCTCTTAGAGAAGCATTAACTGAATTTGTTAATAAGACTCAAGAAACAGTAACTGGAGAAGTTAAATTAAAGTTATATAAAGGAAACATTGTAAATGCTGGTATGACTTCACCTTACTCATTATATAGTGAAGAATATGCTACTTTTGGTGAAGATGGTGTTTATGATCAAGGTGATTCTGCTGGCTTCATTAACTTATTTGGTCTTCCAACTGTTGTTAGAGCTAAAATGCAAGAGAAACTAAAGAAAGAAGGAAAATAATAATGAAACTTTGGGGTGGACGTTTTAAAAAAGGTACTGATAAATTAGTTAACGATTTTAATTCTTCTATTCCGTTTGATTCAAGAATGTATAAAGAAGACATTGAAGGAAGTATCGCACATGCATCAATGCTTGGTGAACAAGGTATAATTCCAAAGGATGCCAGTGATAGAATCATCTCTGGCCTTCTTGAAATTTTGAAAAGAATTGATAGTGGCACAATTGAAATTGATATGACTTCTGAGGATATTCATAGTTTTGTTGAAGGTACTTTGACTTACTATATTGGAGAAAACGGCAAAAAGCTACACACGGGAAGAAGTAGAAACGATCAAGTTGCTTTAGACTTAAAACTATATCTAAAAAAAGTTCTTAAATCTATTCAAAATGATCTTATAGCATTAGAAGAAGTTCTTTTTGAAAAAGCTAAAGAGAATATAGATACAATAATGCCTGGATACACTCATATGCAAAAAGCTCAGCCTATTACACTTTCTCATCATCTTTTAGCTTATGCTGAAATGTTTAAGAGAGATGTTACTAGATTAGCTGACTGCTATGAAAGAATGGACACTATGCCTCTAGGATCTGGAGCATTAGCTGCAACCACATATCCTCTGAACAGAGAATCTGTTGCAAAGACCCTTGGTTTTTCTAAAATAACATTGAATAGTTTAGATGCAGTATCTGATAGAGATCATGCTATTGAAGCATTATCTGCATTTTCAATGATAATGATGCATCTTTCTAGATTTTCTGAAGAAATTATTCTTTGGTGCACAAATGAATTCAGTTTTATAGAACTTGATGATTCATATAGCACTGGAAGTTCTATAATGCCTCAAAAGAAAAATCCTGATGTTGCTGAATTAGTTCGAGGTAAGACTGGAAGAGTTTATGGTGATCTTATGACTTTGCTTACAGTAATGAAAGGAATTCCCCTTGCTTATAACAAAGATATGCAGGAAGATAAAGAAGCTCTTTTTGATGGAATTGATACTGTCACTTTAGCTCTTGAAACATTTACTGGAATGATTAAGACCATGAAAGTAAAAAAAGATAATATGAGAAAAGGAGCTGGACTTGGCTTCACTAACGCAACTGATTTAGCTGACTATTTAGTTAAAAAAGGTGCTGCATTTAGAGATGCTCATGGAATAGTTGGCGAAATAGTTCTTGCATGCATCAAAGATAATAAGATGATTGAAGAATTAACCCTTGATGAGTTAAAAGAATTTTCTCCTATCTTTGAAGATGATGTATATAAAGCTATTGACCTTGTAACTTGTGTTGAAGAACGTAAAGTAATTGGTGGTCCTTCTACTGAATCAGTTAAGATTCAAATTGATGCCTTAGAAAGTTTCATCAATAAGTATAAAGAAAGTTAGTTTATATTTATATAAACATCTAAAGTTAATATATCATGCACAATCCACACAATATATATTTAGAATCTCCTTCTATTATACATTTGTTATTTCTTAATATATATAATGCTGTGAATTGTGCATTGATTTTACTTTAAGGAGGATATTTTAAAATGACTAAAATAGGAATAATCGGTGCTACTGGATATGTAGGCGCTGAGCTTTTAAGATTATTACTTGCACATCCTAATGTTGAGGTTTCAGCATTAAGCTCTGTTTCATTTGAGGGGCAGGGAATTAGTGATGTATATAAAACCTTTTTTAATAAAACAAACTTAGTTTGCGGAAATGCTGATGAGGTTATTGAAAAAAGTGATGTTATCTTTACTGCTCTACCTCATGGATTAAGTGAAGATATAGCTAAAAAAGCAATTGATAATAATAAAATCTGTATTGATATGGGAGCTGATTTCAGATTATCAGATGAATCTGAATATGAAACTTGGTATGGAAAGAAATTTGTTCAACCTGAATTACACAAAAAATGTATATATGGTCTACCTGAATTAAATAAAGAAAAAATTAAAGACTGTAAATTAATTGCGAATCCCGGCTGTTACCCTACCACTATAAATTTAGGTTTAATGCCGCTATTAAAAAATTCTTTAATTGAAACTAAAAATATTATCTGTGATTCTAAATCAGGTACTACAGGATCAGGTAGAGGTTTAACTTTAACTACACATTTTCCTGAAGAAAATGAAACATTTGCACCATATAAAGTTGGGACTCATAGACACACTCCTGAAATAGAAGAAATTTTATCTACCATAGCTGATGAAAAAGTTACTATAACTTTCACTCCTCACTTACTACCTATAAATAGAGGAATTCTATCAACTATTTATTGTACACCTAAAAAAGAAATAGATCTTGAAGAAATTCATAAACTATACATTGATTTTTATAAAGATATGCCATTTGTAAACATACTTCCATTAGGGGAAACAGCTTCAATAAAAAATGTACGTTTATCAAATGACTGCTTTATCTCATTACATTTAAATCATAGAAAAGATCAAATAATAGTTTGTAGCACAATCGATAACATGATAAAGGGGGCTGCTGGACAAGCAATTCAAAACATGAATATAATTTTAGGTTTTGATGAAACTGAAGGTCTTAATTTAATTGCACCAGCTTTTTGACAATTCACAATTAAATAATATTAATTACTTGTTTTTTTAGAAATGAATATATTTCATTTCTTTGGTTAAGTATTTATAACAAAATACTTATCTAGGAGTGATTTTTCTGAGTGAAAATATAGTAAGAGAGAAATCTTTTAAATTTGCATTGGATATCATTAATTTATATAAACATTTAACCGTGATACAAAAAGAATTTATTTTATCAAAACAGATACTCCGTTCAGGTACTAGTATAGGTGCTAATGTTAGAGAAAGCCTAAGAGGTCAATCACGGCGTGATTTCTTGTCCAAAATGAACATAGCTTTAAAGGAAGCTGAAGAAACTGAATATTCGTTTGAATTATTAATTGAATCTGATTATTTAGATACTAAACATTATTATTTCTTATACAATAATTGTAAAGAACTATGCAGGATTTTACATTCAATTGTAAAAACTACAAACATAAATTAATCAATGCACAATTCAAATCAAAAACTACAATAACTACAACTGTGAATTTTGAATTTTGAATTGTGCATTGACGAAGGGGGTTATTATTATGAATTTTAATTATATAAAAGGTGGAGTTACCGCTCCAAAAGGATTTTTGGCATCTGGTATTCACTGTGGATTGAAAAAAAGCAATTTAAAAAAGGATTTAGCATTGATATATTCTGAAGTTCCTGCTGCTGCATCTGGTATGTTTACTAAAAATAAAGTTAAGGGAGCTCCAATATCAATTTCTAAAGATCATTTATCTAATAAAAAAGCTCAAGCAATAATCGTTAATAGCGGAAATGCTAATACATGTAATGGCACAGATGGTCTGAATAAAGCAAAAAAAATGACATGTCTACAAGCTAAAGAATTAAATTTAAAAGCAGATGACATTTTAGTTGCATCTACAGGGGTAATTGGGGTTCCCTTAAATATTGATGCAATAAAATCTGGAATTCCACTCCTTACACAAAAATTATCTAAAGAAGGTCATGATGATGCATCTTCTGCTATCATGACTACTGATACAGTAAAAAAAGAATTAGCATTAGAATTTACCATTGGTGATAAGGTAGTAACTATTGGAGCTATGGCTAAAGGTTCAGGAATGATTGAACCTAATATGGGGACAATGCTTTCATTTATTACTACTGATATTGCAATTACTCCTGAGTTATTAGACGAAGCTCTTAAATCTTGCGTAAAAGTTACTTATAACAGAGTTAGTGTAGATGGTGACACAAGTACAAATGATTCTGTATTTATATTAGCTAATGGATTAGCTGAAAATAATCTTATCTCTGAAAAAAATGAAGATTATGAAACTTTTCTTAAAGCACTTACAGATTTAAATACAATAATGGCAAGAAATATTGCTAAAGATGGTGAAGGTGCTACTAAACTTTTAGAATGTAAAATCTCAGGTGCAAAAACTGAAGAAGATGCTTCTATTTTAGGGAAAAGTGTTATAAATTCTCCACTTGTTAAAACAGCTATGTTTGGAAGTGATGCTAACTGGGGTAGAGTTCTTTGTGCTCTTGGATATGCAAATATTAACTTTGATCCTGAAAAAGTTGATGTATCTTTCCAAAGTTCAAAAGGTGAATTAAATGTATGTAAATCTGGTAGTTCTCTAGATTTTGATGAAGATAAAGCAAAAGAAATATTAAGTGAAGATGAAATAATAATTGATATAAATCTAAACTCCGGAAAATATGGGGCAGTAATTTGGGGCTGCGATTTAACTTATGAATATGTAAAAATTAATGGCGATTACAGAAGTTAATTCAATGCACAATTCAAAATTCACGATTCACAATTAAGGATTAAAATCCATTAAAGGATTTTCTTTTCTAATTGTGAATTGTGAATCATGAATTGACTAAATTGAGGGGGGATTTTTTTGGAATTAAATCATACACAACAAGCTGAAATTCTAGTTCATGCTCTTCCATATATTCAAAAATATCGTGGAAAAATTATCGTAGTTAAATATGGTGGAAATGCTATGATAAGTGAAGAACTTAGAGAAACTGTTATAAATGATATTATATTAATGAAATGCGTCGGAATAGAACCTGTTGTAGTTCATGGTGGTGGCCCTGACATATCTGACTTACTAAAAAGATTGAATCATAAAAGTGAATTCATAAATGGACTAAGATATACGGATGATGTAACAATTGAAGTAGTTCAGATGGTTCTTGGCGGAAAAGTAAATAAAAATCTTGTATCACTGATTGAGAAATTTGGTGGAAAAGCCATTGGATTATGCGGTATGGATGGTTCATTACTAAAAGCTAAAAAATTAAAATCAGATGTTGATCTTGGCTATGTTGGTGAAGTTACTGAAGTAAATACAGATATATTAAAAATGGCTATGAGCTCTGGATACATTCCTGTAGTAGGTAGTGTAGCTCTAGGCGAAGATGATAATAAAGCATATAACATAAATGCTGACACATGTGCATCAAAAATTGCATCTGCTCTAAAAGCTGAAGAATTAATGCTTTTAACTGATGTTCCAGGAGTTATGAAAGATCCTAGTGATCCTTCTACTTTATATCATAGCTTAAGATTGCATCAAATTCCTAAGTTATGTTTAGAAGGCATAATTAAAGGTGGTATGATTCCTAAAATTGATTGTTGCGTCGAAGCTGTCAGAATGGGCGTTGAAAGAGCAATCATATTAGATGGACGTATTTCTCATTCAATCCTTCTAGAATTATTCACTCCAGAAGGTATAGGAACAATGATACATTAAAATAATTCACACTTCAAAATGCACAATTTAAAGAAGAACTATTTACAGAATTTCTTCAAATTATATATTGCACAGATTTTAGTAATATAAAATCTATTACTAAAAATAATACTTAGATATTTCTAAGAAATATCTTCAATAATTGTGCATAGTGAATTGTGAACTATAAATTGAATAAATGGAGGTTTTCTTATGTCATACGATTTTAACGAAGCATCAAGTCATATTATGAATACTTATGGACGATTAGATCCACTTATCACTCATGGTGAAGGTGTTTATTTATATGATAAAGATAATAATAAATATCTAGATTTTACTAGTGGAATAGGTGTAAGCAGCCTAGGTTATGGAAATGAAAAATGGATAGAAGCTACATCAAATCAGCTAAAGACTCTAGCTCATGCTTCAAATATTTTTCATACAGAACCTGCAGCTAAAGTTGCAAAAAAATTAACTGAAATAGCTAAAATGAGCAAAGTATTCTTTGGTAACTCTGGTGCTGAAGCTAATGAAGGTGCTATAAAATTAGCTAGAAAATATAGCTATGAAAAATATGGTGAAGGTAGGAATACTATACTTACATTAATCCAATCATTCCACGGACGAACAATAACTACATTAAAAGCAACTGGTCAAGAAAAATTCCACAAATACTTTTATCCATTCACTGAAGGATTTAATTATGTAGTTGCAAATGATCTTGATGACTTTAAATCTAAGCTTACAAACGATGTTTGTGCAATAATGCTTGAAGCCATTCAAGGTGAGGGTGGAGTTATTCCACTAAATAAAGACTTTGTACAAGCAGTTGTTAAAATCTGCAATGAAAAAGACGTTCTTGTTATCTTTGATGAAGTTCAATGTGGTATTGCTAGAACTGGTAAGATGTTTGGATATAATAACTTTGATGTTGAAGCAGACATCGTTACTGTCGCTAAAGGATTAGGTGCTGGCCTTCCTATTGGTGGATTCCTTTGTTCTTCAAAGCTTGAAAATGTTTTTAAGCCAGGTGATCATGGTTCAACATTCGGTGGAAATCCTGTTGTATGCGCTGGCGCTGAAGTTGTTTTAGATGAATTATGTAATGAAAAATCTTTTAACGAAATTGCTGAGAAAGGTGAATATGTTAAGGATTTAATACTAGATGCAAATAATCCAAATGTTCTTGCTGTCAGAGGAATGGGCTTAATGATAGGAGTCAAAGTTGAATGTTCCCCTAAAGATGTACAGATAGCTGCTTTAAAAAAGGGATTATTAGTTTTGACTGCTGGAAGTGATACAGTTAGATTCTTACCACCTCTAGTTATTTCTAAAGATGAATTAAAAAGTGGTGTTGATATTTTACTTGATGTTTTATCTACTATATAGGAATATATATTAATTTCAAATTATATAATTTTCTAAAGTAATATTATTTATTGAAGGAGAAGTCTATTATCATGAGTGAAGAAGATTTAAGAATCAAAGAATTGCTAATTGAGAATGACCGATTAAAAAACAAAATTGAGAATTTAAAAAAAGAAAACAAGACTTTATATGATGAATATCTAAATTACATGGAGTATTCAGAGCTAACAATTCTTGATTTATCAGTAGAAATTAATAGACTCAAGGGAATTGATAACACAATGTCAAATAAAGAATTTCAAGAATTATTTAATGAATGCAAGCTCAATGAGCTTGAATACTATTCTTCTTAAATAGATTAATTCTTGTAAAATTCTAAACTTCAAGTCTTAAATAATATAACTATAATTTAAATTATAGTTATATTATTTACGTAATTATTAATTAATTATATTTAAATAATGTTATGATTTATTCATTTCTTTTGCTATATTATTGGGGGATTTTTATGAAAAAAGATTTATTACGAATTGACACCTTATCTAAGGATCAAATATTAGACATTTTAAACTTAGCTGATCAATTAAAATATGAACAAAAACACGGAATTGAACATCCACTTCTTAAAGGAAAGACATTAGGTATGATTTTTGAAAAAGCATCCACAAGAACTCGAGTTTCTTTTGAGACTGGTATGTATCAGTTAGGTGGAAATGCGTTATTTTTAAGCCACAAGGATCTACAAGCTGAAAGAGGTGAGCCTGTAGAAGACACCGCAAGAACTCTTTCAAGATATGTTCAGGGAATACTTATAAGGACTTTTTCTCAAGAAGATCTTGAAACTTTTGCCAAATATTCAACTGTCCCTGTTATTAATGGCCTAACAAATGATGAACATCCTTGTCAGGTATTAGCTGATTTAATGACAATAAGAGAAAATAAAAATATTCTCGAAGGTTTAAAGGTTGCATTTATTGGAGATGGTCATAACATGGCAAACTCTCTTATGATTTCTTGCCTAAAAGTTGGGATGAATTTCTCAATTGCTTCTCCAGAAGAATATATGTCACCTAAATCTTATATTTTAAGAGCTAAAGAAATTGCAGAAAGAGAAAGTGTTGAATTTATTGTCACTACTTCCCCTGAAGAAGCTGTTCAGAATGCTGATGTAGTAATAACTGATGTTTGGACTAGCATGGATCAAGAAGATGAATCTGAAAAAAGACTTCAAGCTTTTAAAGAATACCAAGTTAATTGGGACTTATTAAAGCACGCTGATGAAAACGCAATTGTTCTTCATTGCCTTCCCGCTCATAGAGAACAAGAGATAACTTCTGAAGTTTTAGAAGCCTTTTCTGATATAATATTTTCTGAAACAGAAAACAGATTGCATGTTCAGAAAGCCATACTTTGTAAACTTATGAAATAATAATTTAACTTTCTTCATAAACATATATGTATATAAAAAACTCTGATTCTTATATAAACAAAGATTTAGAGTTTTTTACTTTTATTTTCATTTATTTTATGCAATCATCAACATTTTGCGTAAAATGAGCTCATCTGTTCTTAATATCCTATCTCTGTACTCTACTTAATACATCTTTATATATAAGTTCATATTTCAATTTCATAATTTCTTATTATCTCGTAACTTTGCTTACTAAGGATTGATATTTTTTTTCAAGAGGTATATAAATAATATTGTAGCAATGTATTATCTTAATAATAATCCTGTTACAGTTACAAACTATGATTTAGAAATTTAACTTAAATATAATTTCTATTTTGCAATAAATACAAAAGGCTATCACATACTATTTTATTAGACAACCTCTATATTAATTTCAAGGAGGAAGCTTTAATGAATTTTGATCATCAAAAACGAATAACTCTTCTATCTGACATAAAATTTATACTAGGAAAATTAGACTCCAGAAATCAGCAGCCATTAATTGATACACTAATTGAATGTGCTGAAATCTTAGAAAACTCTAGTAAAGAACTTGAACCTTCAATCAATACTACTATAAGTAAAATCGAAAAATGCATTTTAGAAAATGAAATTAAGAATGCTCCTAATGAAATTTCTGATTTAATAAAATCATGCACTGCATTTTTACCAAATTAATCAGTATCATTATTATAAAAACATTTTAAGTATTAAAAATAATGTATTTTTTACAAACATAGATATCCATAAGGATTATTATTTTTATAAATTGCAAAAGTATATTTTTCATATTTGTAGTATATTTCTTTTTTTACAACTACAATATGTAAAAATAAACATAATATTAAAAAGCTCGATGCTTATAGCACCGAGCTTTTTAATCTAGCTAATCATATTTTTATAAGCATGTTTATTATATAGTCTATAAAATATTACCTTTTAATATTTCCTCTATCTTATCTAATTCTTCTTTTGAGAACTTTAAATTTTCTATTGTTTTTACATTATCTTCAATTTGTTTCACACTGCTTGCACCAATAATTACAGAAGTTAAATCTTCTCGTAAATTCCAAGCTAACGCCATTTGTGCGAGGGTTTGTCCTCTTTCTTCTGCAATTTTATTAAGCTTAATCACTTTATCTATCTTTTCTTCTGTTACATCAGTCTCGTGTAAATATAAACTGTGTTTAGCTATTCTTGAATCTGATGGTATTCCTTTTATATATTTATTAGTAAGAAGCCCTTGTGCAAGGGGACTAAAAGCAACAGTTCCAACGCCATTTTCTTTATGAACTTCAAACTGCTTTCCTTCTATTCTTCGTTCAAACATAGAATATCTTAATTGATTTACTATACATTTGGTACCCAGTTCATTTAAAATTTTGCAAGCCTTTTCTGTTTGCTCCGGATTATAATTTGATATTCCAACATATAGTGCTTTTCCTTGCCTTACAATTAAATCTAATGCAGACATAGTTTCTTCTAATGGTGTTTCTGGATCAAATCTATGATGATAAAAAATATCTACATATTCTAGATTCATTCTTTTTAAACTTTGATCTAAGCTAGAAATTAAATATTTTTTAGATCCTCCATCATTATATGGTCCACCTTCCCACATATCGTATCCTGCTTTCGTTGCAATAACCATTCTGTCTCTGTCATTAGATGAAAAATTTTTTTTAAGTATTCTTCCTAAAGTCTCCTCTGCAGAACCATCAAAAGGTCTCCCATAATTATTTGCTGCATCAAAATAAGTGATTCCCATTTCAAATGCTCTTTTAAAAATAGCTTCACTATTTGAATAAACATCACCAGCTCCAAAGTTATGCCATAATCCTAAAGATATTACTGGTAATTTTAATCCACTATTTCCACACTTTCTATATTCCATTTTTATACCTCCATTGCTTATAATCTAAACCATTCTGAAATTGTTTTCTTTCAGTATATAACAATTATATATGTTAATTATATTTTAAGTAAAGGTATCTTGAATTATTTCAAAAATATATCATACTTTTTCTAAAATTCCTTTTACAACAGCCATTCCAACACGGTATAATGCTTCATCTGTATTTGCTCCAATATGAGGCGTAGCAACAAAATTATTAAGACTAAGAAGTGGATTATCTAAGGTGGGTGGCTCAGTTACAAAGACATCACATGCTGCACCTGCAATGTGCTTATTTTTCAAGGCATTATATAAGGCTTTCTCATCTACCACCTTACCTCTTGAAGTATTTATTAAATATGCTGTCTTTTTCATGAGTTTAATCTTTTCATTATTAATCATATTAACTGTAGAATTATTTAGTGGTACACCAATATTAACAATGTCAGAACTTCTAAGTACTTCTTCTATAGATGAACAATATTCTATTTCAAGCTCTTTTGCTTTTTCCTTAGTAAGCGATCTTGAGTATCCTATTACATTCATTCCAAATCCATATTTCATTATCTTAGCAGCACGAATAGCAATATCTCCAACACCAATTAACCCAAATGTTTTTTGTCTTAATTCAATTCCTTTTAATTCAGATGGTGCATTATCTATCTCTCTCCCTTCTCCTATTAATTTTCCTGCTAATGAAATTTTTCTGGTAAGGCTAAGGGTAAGACCAACTATCAGCTCTGCAACTGAATCTGCATTTTGGTGTGGCGTTGAAAAAACATGAATTCCTCTTTTCTTAGCTTCATCCATGTCAACCCCATCTATCCCTGTTCCATGTATAGCTATAACCTTTAGATTCTTGGCCTTGTCCATTGTTTCTTTTGTAATTTGAAGATTTCTGTTTATAATGGCATCAACTTCATTTATCTTATTCCAATCACTTATTATTTCTGCATTCATTTCTAAATATTTTCGTGCTTCTGAATGAATAAATTCACATAAAAATACCTTCATTTTTTAATCCCCACTCATTCTATATTTCTATTTTATTTTCTCGAAAACTCATATTGTCGTTCTTAATTTATTTTTACTTACATATGAGTATTATACTATATTTAATTAAACATAATATATAACATAAATATACTATCCTAATTTTACTTATTAAAGTGCTATGTGAAAACATGTAATTTACCATATAACAAAAGAGATTCTATAACAAAGAATCTCTTTATAATCACAATTATTTTTCTATATAATTAATTACATTCTTTATAATTAAATTAATACTGCCATCACCATTTCTCACAACCTCAAATTTTTGTTGATCGTGATATGTTTCTTCATTTATATATAAATCAATTTGTTTATCTATATTGAGTCTTACTCTTTTTAATTTTTTATCAACCCATGTTTTATCAATTGCCACTTCCTCTTTTAATCCTTGGGATTTTATATAATTAGTGAAATCTTCTTTAACTTGTGGCGTCTCATTAAATAGTTCATGGGAAAATTCTTCAATATTTATACTATCTTCTTCCTTTAACTTAGTCTTAATAGCAGTTCTTACCTCTTCTGCTTTCTCTGCATTATCAGTAATATTTTTTCTAGTCCAATTTTCTGCTGCTTTAACAAATGTTTTAGTCATATCGCGTTCATTTGTTACAATACTTGCCCCTAAAAATGTACCTATAAAATAATTTGCTCCATATTCATCATCTTTTGATGCTTTTTGCTTATCTAAAACCATAAGGTTATATTTTTCATCTTCTCTTATAGGCTTAATAAAAGCTGCCTTTTGAATCCTTTGCCCACTTCCCGGCAAGCCAGCACTTTGTGGAACTATTCCTATACCTATTTTTTCATCAATAAACTGTACTTCATGAGTAAAGTTTTTAACATAATCCATCTTTAAAATAGCAATCATTGGCCCTTGATCTGTAGTTAATGATGCTACTATAAGATCAGCTGATGGAATATTTTCATTAGTCTGAATTATTATAAATAATTGTCTTGCTAATTCTTTTGATAGGTTTATCAAGTCATTATCTATACCATTTAAATAATCTTGAACTACCTCTTTAACTATATTTCGTTCTGGATTAAAAGCTGCATATTTTAGTTCATCATCTTTAAAACATTTTTCTATATGTTTATATAAAAATTTATATATATCTTCGTTTAATTCTAAGCTATATTCATTAAGTACAGGTGTACTTCCATTGCTATCTAATATATGTATAACTGCCTCGTTTATGTTTATATCATTAATGTATTCCATTAAATTCACTCCTACTTTTGTAAATAAAATAAAACTTATTAATCTCAAATTTTATCATTTAAATTCTGCTACAACTAATTATATAATATTTGCTTATCCGATTAAACTTAATCTTCATTATTTATATTCTACTATATAAAACTCTAAAATAGTAACTTTTAATCCTTTCGTTCATACGAATATGTAATCAAAAAGAATCTATATTATATTAAATATCGATTCAGAGAAAAATGAAAGTACTATTGAAAAATAAAAGTAGTATTAAAGAATTTAAAATTTAATAATTTTCAAATGTTATATTTATAATTCTTTAAAAATTATTATTGTTATTACCTTTCTTATAAACTAAAATATTAATTACGAAAGGAATGGTTATTTTATGGAATTAGAAACTAGAATTGTTGATATTGATGTAGATAATATAAGAGATATTCTTACTTTAAACAACGCTGAAAAGGTTAAAAGCGAAGATCAAGTTAATGATATTTATGATTTTGAAGATGGCAGATTATTAGCAAAAAAAGGGTATGCTCGTATAAGAACTGTTGAAGATAGACTTAATAAAAGAACAATATACTATATGACTACAAAAAAAATGATTTCACAAAATAAATTCAAAGTAATGGAAGAAAATGAAGTTATTATTGACAATAAAGAAATGGGTGAAGGAATTTTTAAATCTCTTGGATTAATCTTAAAAGAATCTAATAAAAAATATAGAGAAAGCTATAAAATATTTGATTCATTAGTTGAAATAGATATAAATGATAAGAACTTCTGTCCCTTCCCATATATAGAAATTGAAACTAATTCTGAAGAAAAATTAGATAAAATAGTTAAATTATTAGGATATACTATAGAAGATACTACTTCACAAACAATTTATGAAATTCTTTCAGAAAGAGGAATAACTCCAAATTCACCTAAAGGTGTGTAAACTTTGGGATAAATGGTAACACATAAATAGAGATCTCATGTTCTTCTAAAATGAAACCTATGCAGAACATGAGATCTTTATCTCTTTGTTTCATATTATTGCCATATTCTCATATTATAACTAAAATTTAAATAATAATTATTGCTACTATAGTTGTAACAACTAATCCAATTACTACCGGCTTAATGTTTCTCTTAGCTAATTCAAAAGCATCAACACCACAAATGGCTGCTACTGGTATTATTGCCCAAGGTATTACTGTTCCTCCACCTATCCATATTCCAGCTATTTGTCCCAAAGCTGTTAGTGTTGCTACGCCTCCACCTAAAGCTGTTGAGAATATTTTAGCTATTGAACCAACTAACGATATACCTGAAAAACCTGATCCATCCAAACCAGTAATAGCGCCTACTGCTGTAAGTGTACTTGCTGATATAGTTGAATTAATTGGTACTACACTTGCTAGTGCAACACCTAAATCATTTACTATACCATTTGAACCTTTTGGAAGTATATTCCCAAATATCTCTCCTAAAGCTGAATCTCCTAAATAGAAAAATGCCGCTATTGGTATAACAACACCAAATATCTCAAAGCCAAATTTTAATCCCTTTACTATATTTTCAGTAATCTTATCTAAAGATTTTTTCTTATAGCATATTATTGAAATTAAGCTCATTATAAATATAGCAGTACCTCCTATCAAAGCAGTCGCATCTCCACCTTGTAATCTATACTTATACATAAAAAAAATATCTAACGAAAATAGCACAAGTATTGACAATGCTAAAAAACGCCTTACCTTTTTAGAAGAAATTAGCTTTGAATCATATGTTTTTTCATTTATTTTATCTTCATCACTAATCTTTCCAGCCTTTATATCTTTTCTAAGGAAATAAAAAGCTGATATTGTTGTGACAAGTCCCATTATAATTGTAAGAGGTACACTTGCTGAAATAACATTAGATACTGGTATTCCAGCTGCATCTGCAGTAAGCTTTGGAGCTGCTTGAATAATATAATCACTTGATAAGGCTATTCCATGACCAAATAAATTCATAGAAATAGCCACCCCCATAGCTGGTAGACCTGCTTTTTTAGCGATAGGTAAAAATAATGCTCCTACAAGGGCTACAGCTGGAGACGGCCAGAAAAACCATGATAAAATCATCATAACAATTCCAATTACCCAATAAGCAATCCAGTAATTTTTAATCATCCCTTTAAAAGGAGATATCATCTCATCATTTACACCTGAATCTATAACAGCATTGCTCATAGCCGTTATAATTGATATGATAAAAATTGTGGGCATAAGTTCCTTTGCTGCATATACAAAGCTATTAAACACCCCCATAATTGATTTATATACAGATTGTGTTCCTATTAATCCAAGAACAAATATTCCTAATATACATAATAACGAGATATCTTTCTTTTTTATCATCGCTATTATTAACACAATAATAAATACAAGATAAACATAGTGTATTGGCATTAATGTTACGTTAATCATATACTTCTCTCTTAAAGTTGCTATATAATTACACTATGTAAAAAATATATAATTGGTTACCTTCAAATTTATCTTATAAATACACATTTCTATGATTAACTCTGTTACATCTCTATATAATATATTTTTATATAGCGTTAAATAAAACTTTCCCAGTTAGTACGCAATTCTAGCATGCTAATATTATAAAGATACTTGCTAATTCATTGTTTTCATAGTATTCATTTTTTCATTCTCGTTCAATAAATTCCATATATTTGACTATGAATTACGTAAAATAAATTTTTTCAAATAGTCCTAAAGCCGTTTAATTAAGATAATAATTTAAATATAAAAAAATAGCGGATTTTCTAAGACTATGAATAAAATCTCTCTTCTTAGAAAACCCACTTATTATATTTATCCCTTCATTCCACTCATTGATATACCTTCAATAAAGTATTTTTGTCCTATGAAAAATATTATTACTATTGGTACTAGAACTACTGTTGCTGCTGCCATCATATATTGCCATTGCGCTGAGTACATTCCTTGAAATTGCATAAGTCCAAGTGATAATGTAAATTTATCTCCATCATTTAAATATACTAGAGGTCCTAAAAAGTCATTCCATGACCCCATGAAAGAAAATAATGATACAACTATTAACGATGGTTTACTTAAAGGTATTATTATTTTTGAATATATAGTGAAATGTCCTGCTCCATCAATACGAGCTGCTTCATCTAATTCTTTTGGTATTGTCCTAAAAAATTGCCTTAGTAAAAATACATTAAATACTCCACCTCCAAACCAAGCTGGAACTATTAATGGTGCATATGAATTAACAACTCCAAGCTTCTGCCATCCAATAAATGTTGGGATAAGTGTAACTGCGAAAGGTATCATCATAGCAGTTAATAATATTCCAAAGACAGTATCTCTACCTTTCCATTCTATTCTTGAGAAGCTATATGCGCATAGTGAGCTTGTAATTACAGTTCCAAGTACAGTAAATACCACAACAAATAGTGTGTTTAAGAAATATCTTCCAAACGGAAGCATTGTTAATGCCTCTTTATAATTACTAAATTTTATTGGCTTAGGAATCCATATTGGCGGCATAGTAAATATTTGCGACATATCCATAAGTGAGCTTCTAATCATCCAATAAAATGGAACTAAGCATACAAAAGATATAAAGAATAAAATAATGTAAATTATACTTTTAGAAATTTTCTTTTTACCTCTCATTATTTACCATCTCCTTCATAATATACCCATTTAGATGTTTTAAAAATAATAAATGTAAATATAGATATTATTAAAAATAAAACCCAAGCAAGAGCACAAGCATTTCCCATTCTAAAATTACTAAAGGCTTCTTTATATAAATAGAAGGCATAAAATAAGCTTGCATTATTAGGTCCACCAGCAGTCATAATGTATGCTTGTGTGAATACCTGAAATCCATTAATAAATCCCATAACAAGATTGAAAAATAAAGTTGGTGTTATCATTGGCAATGTAATATTTATAAATTTATGAAAAGCATTGCCTCCATCTATTTCAACTGCCTCATATAGTTGATTCGGTACATCTTGTAATCCCGCCAAGAAAATTATCACTGTACTTCCAATTGTCCACAAGCTCATAAGTATTAACGATGGTATTACTGTTTTTTCGTCAAATATCCATTTTGATGTTGGTAATCCTACTGCACCTAAAACATTATTAAGTAATCCAAGATCCGGATCCATAAGCCATATCCAAATCATTGAGGATGCTGCTACTGGCACAATCGTTGGTAGATAAAATATTGTTCTAAATATTCCCTTTCCTTTAACATCACTGTTTAAAAGCATTGCTACTAATAAAGAAACTACTATTTGAATTGGAACACTTAAAAATACATATGTTGCAGTTACTAATAATGATTTATAAAAAAATGGATCTTGATTTGTAAATAGATTTTTATAATTATCAAAGCCTATCCATTTGGGAGTACTTGCAATACTATAATCTGTCAAGCTAAAATATCCACTAGCAATCATAGGCCCCATAACGAAAATTATAAATCCTAATAATACAGGTGATGCGAATAATAATCCAGAAATAATATTTTTCTTTTCTCTAGACATTTTTGTATAGCTTTTTTCTTTGACTTTTATACTAACATTTTCTGTAACCTTTGTACTGATACCTGCCATAAAATTATCACCTCTCTATAATTTCTATACATGGCTGTCACATCAAATACTATAACTGCCATATATAGTATAAATATTTAAAATAAAAATACTATATACAGTAGAATTTCATCTTCGTGCCACAGCACCGTCATTTATTATTTGTTAGTGTAAATCCCTTTAAGTTCTGGTTCTACTTTAGGCTCTATTTCTTTTAATGCTTCTTCTGCTGTTTTTTCGCCACTCCATACTTGATCAAGAGCAGGTGATATGATTGAAGATATCTTAACTGAATTCTTTATATAATATCCTGAATCTGGAACGCTATTGTTCATTGCTTGATCTAAAATAGCTTCTTTATATCCATCTGGATGTCCTGGTTTTACTACCCATGATTCAATTATTTCAGGATCTGTATACCACGATTTTACCGTCGGCATCCATAATCCACTAGTAATTAAATCTTTAGTCCCTTCCCCTGAAGTCATCCATTTTAAGAATTTCCAAGCTTCTTCTGGATGCTTAGTAGTATCAAACATACACATAACTTCACCAAATAATGTAGTTTTGTTATTCTTCATTTTAGGAAGTACACCAACATCATAATTAACTTTGGCATTTGCTAAATCAATTTGTACCCATTGTCCATCCCAATCCATAGCAATCTTTTTTGACTGTAATGCTACAGCTGGTGCTGGTAGAGTTTTAGATTGTGCTGGTGATGGTGCTACATGATATTTAACAGATAAATCTGCAAGTTTCTGAATTGTATCAATAACTACTGGATCTGTTAAATTTGATTTCATTCCATCATCGCTAACGTATTTTACATCGTTAAGATTTAAAAATGTTTGCCATATAGAAGTTGGCATATTCATTCCATATTGTTTGATATTATTAGGATCAAATCCGTCTTCTGTAGCATTCTTACCATTTTGGTCTATTGTTAACTTTTGACATATCTTTATGAATTCATCCCAAGTCCAAGCATCTTCTGCTTTAGTTGGTGGTAATTCTATTCCTGCCTCTTTAAATGCATCAATATTATAATATAATCCAAAAACTTCTTGACACGGAGTAATTCCTATTATGGTATCTTTATCTGTGTGTATAAATGAACCATCTATATAGGTATCCTCACTTATTTCACTATCTTTTTCTAAAAGAGGTGATATATTTCGTATCTTTCCTTGATCAGCCCATGCTAATGCTGTAGTCTTATACATAAGTGATACATCAGGCGCTGTATTACCAGCTATCATTGTTGCTAATTTAGTATCATAATCTGTTGGTATATGCTGAAGCTTAACCTTAATATTGGGATTATTCTTTTCGAACTCTTTAACGGCATTAGTTTGAGCCTTAAGTTCCTCTGGGCTTCCCCAAGTAGTATAGGTTAATGTAACAACTTCTCCATTTGAGTTATTACCTGTTGATGATTCTGTAGATGTTGTATTACTACCGCATCCAACTAATGTACTGGTAATAAATACAGCTGAAAGAATTGATACAACTATTTTTTTTATCTTCATATATTCCCCCCCTAAGTTCTTTAACTTATTCTTACAAGTAAATTATATTTGAAAACGTTTATAAGTTAAATTCTAACTTTATTGGATTAGTATACTTTTTTTAGTTTTTTCACTTTTAGGTAAATTTATTGTGATTCTAGTACCTCTATTTATTTCCGATTGAATAGTGACACCATACCTGTCTCCATAAATCAACTTAATTCTATTATTCACATTTCTTATACCAATATTATCCGTATTTGTTTCCATGACTTCTTTTATTCTTTTATTATCCATTCCCCTACCATTATCTTCAACACTAAAATATACCATCTCTCCTTCTAATCTTCCTGTTATTTTTAGACTTCCTCCACTATCAATCATACTAAATCCATGAATAATTGAATTTTCTACAAAAGGCTGTAAAAAAAGCTTTGGAACTTTATAGAATTCTACGTCTTCATCTATCTCATAAAAAACATTAAATTTATCCTCAAATCTATTTTGCATTATGTAGATATATTTTTTTAACCATTCCAAATCTTTCTTAAAGTCAGAAATTTCTTCATTATTATGTGCAGTATATCTTAACATGCTTGAAAGGCTAATGATCATTTTACTAATTTCCTTTTCATTATTCTCAATAGCAATCCAATTAATAATATTTAAAGTATTATAAAGAAAATGTGGGTTTAATTGAATATTTAAAGACATTATTATAGCTTCTTTTTCTCTTATACTACTTATATAGTTCTCTTCAATTAAAGTTGAAAT
>ENA-OXEC01000128-OXEC01000128.1-human-gut-metagenome-genome-assembly--contig:-NODE-128-length-51656-cov-24.9979_pt1 | contig 51656 bp, 31 predicted proteins | sample MGYA00249351_ERZ652235 | MGnify/ENA primary metagenome ERZ652235 (study PRJEB26925, sample SAMN05826906) | human gut metagenome | biome: ENVO:2100002; feature: ENVO:00000062; material: ENVO:00002003...
GCTCATGGTCTCACGCTGTTCGAGCAAACTGTCGAGACGGGCTATCAAATGGGCGTTGTCAGCTTGTGAGGCGACACCGACCAGCATCAATAAAAGTAGGAAAATGTATCTTTTCATTGGTTTTCAGGCTTTGCTGATGCAAATATACAATAAAATGGGAAAACACAAGGTGTACTTCCGTGATTTTTTACAAGTAGTTTAATGTTTTGGAAATCAGAGTCTTATATATTTGAATGGCTATAATAAATGTACTTTGGTTGTACTTGCGAGGCTACATCTTCGGATTTTCGTCTATATTTGCAGCACAATTCGAATAAACTAAAAACCGTTTTAACATGGAAAAAATCAAAAACCTAATGACACACCGCATGGCATTCTTGTGTCTGTACCTGATGCTTCCGTTGGGCATCTTCGCACAGAGCATTTCCGTGACGGGCGTGGTGAAAGACGCGTCCGGCGAAACCGTCATCGGAGCAACGGTCAGAGAGAAGGGCACTGACAATGCCACGGTGACCGACCTTGACGGCAACTATACCATCAGAGTGGCCCCGAAGGCTGCTCTTGTGTTCTCTTACGTAGGTTACAAGAGTGCAGAAGTGAACGTGGGCGGGCGCACATCCGTAAACGTGACCTTGCAGGAAGACAACCATACGCTCAACGAACTGGTGGTCATCGGCTACGGCACGATGAAAAAAAGCGACCTTACGGGAGCCGTGGGCTCGCTCGCCGCCAAAGACATGGAGAACGCCCCCGTGGCCAACATCGGTCAGGCCATGCAGGGCAAGATAGCCGGTCTGCAAGTGGTCGATGCCGGTAAGCCCGGCGATAATGTGTCTATCAAGATACGAGGCTTGGGTTCCATCAACAACTGCGACCCGCTTGTAGTCATCGATGGAGTGCCCACCGACCTCGGGCTCAACGCCATTAACACTGCCGATGTGGAGCGCATCGATGTGCTCAAAGACGCTTCGGCCACAGCCATCTACGGTAGTCGCGGTGCCAACGGCGTGGTGATGGTCACCACCAAGAAAGGAAAAGAAGGCAAAGGCCGCCTGGCTTTTGCAACCAACATGTCGTTCCAAAATGCGACCAAGACCCCTTCACTGCTCAATGCCGCCGAATATGCCGCTTTGAGCAACGACATGATGGCCAATGCCGGACAGCAAACCAATCCCGACTGGGCCTCCCCTGCCAAGTTGGGCAAGGGCACCGACTGGGTGGATGAGCTGTTGCGCACGGGTTACATGCAGCAATACACCCTGAGCTATTCCGGAGGAAGCGACAAGGCCCACTACTATGTGTCGGGCGGTTATCTGACCCAGACAGGCATTGTGAGAAGCGTTGACTATCGCCGATTCACCTTTCAGGAAAACAGCGATGCGCAGGTGCTCGACTGGCTGAAGTTTTCCAACAACATCACCGTGAGCGCCGACCGCAAGAAGCAGGGTAGCTACGACATGGGAAGCACCTACAGGGCCCTGCCTACCTTTGCCGTGAAAGATGCCGACGGCGAATGGACCGGCCCCGAAGGCAACTCCCTTTGGTATGGCAGCACGCGCAACCCGATAGGCCCCACATACGTCAACAGTTCCAAGACCAACGGCTACAACTTCCTCGCCAACATCACGGCAGAGATTTCGTTCACCAAGTGGCTCAAGTTCAAGAGCACCCTCGGTGTGGATGCCAAGTTCTGGTTTGTAGACAACTACACGCCGGCCTACAAGTGGAAGCCCACTCCCGTGGAAGAGAGCTCACGCTACAAGAGTGACAACAAGTCGTTCACCTATCTTTGGGACAACTACTTCCTCTTCGACCACACGTTTGCTCAGAAACACCATGTGGGTCTCATGGCCGGTACATCCGCCCAATGGAACAACAACGACTACCTCAATGCCGAGAAACACATCTTCGCTTTCCAAAATGTGCATGAGATGGACAATGGGCAGAAGATGCACGCCATCGGTGGCAACGAGGCGGAGTGGTCGCTCATGTCCTACATGGCCCGCCTCAACTATGATTACGACAACAAGTATCTCTTCACCGCCACCATGCGTCGCGACGGTTCGAGCCGCTTTGGCCGCAACCACCGTTGGGGCACCTTTCCCTCCATGTCGGTGGCTTGGAGAATCTCCGAAGAGCCTTGGTTCAAGAAGACCGATGTGCTGAGCGACCTCAAGTTGCGTGCCGGCTATGGTGTCACGGGCAGTCAGGCCGGGGTGAGCAACTATGGTTATCTGGCCTCTTACAACACCAGCATCTACTCTTTCGGTTATGCCGGAAAGGAGCAGGCCGCCCTCGTTTCGGCTACGCTGGCCAATCCTAATATCCACTGGGAAGAGGTGGCACAGACCAATGTGGGCTTCGATGCCTCGTTGTTCGGCCAGCGGATCAATCTCTCGCTTGATACCTATATCAAGGATACGCGTGACATGCTTGTCAAGGCCTCCATCCCCATCACCTCCGGTTTTGAGGACACCAGCACCACCTACACCAACGCCGGCAAGGTGAGAAACACCGGTTTTGAGTTCACGCTCAACACCGTCAACCTGCGTGGGCCGCTCGGGTGGGAGACCAGTGTCACCTACACCTATAATAAGAATAAGATTAAAGACCTCAACAGTGCCGTACCTTATTATATAAATCAGATCAATAATTCCTATGTCACCATGCTGGCCAACCACTTCCCAATCAACGTGTTCTACGGCTACGTGACCGACGGGGTGTTCCAGAACGCCCGCGAAGTGGAGCAACACGCCAGCCAACCGGGAGCCGAGCCGGGCGACATTCGCTTTAAAGACCTCGACAACAACGGAGTCATCAATGACAACGACCGCACAGTGCTGGGCAATCCCAACCCCACCCACATGTTCTCCATGAACAACCTGCTCACGTGGAAAGGCTTCGAACTCTCCATCTACTTGCAGGGTGTGGCCGGCAACAAGATATTCAATGCCAACAAGATAGACCTCACAGGCATGTCGGCTGCCTACAACCAGCTCACCGATGTGCTCGGACGCTGGCATGGCGAGGGCACAAGCCACACGATGCCACGTGCCGTCTATGGCGACCCCAACCAGAACAACCGCGTGTCCAACCGCTTTGTGGAGAGCGGTTCCTACCTTCGTCTGAAGACCATCACGCTGGCCTACAACTTCCCCAAGCAGTGGCTGAACGCATTGACGATAGAAAATGCACGTCTCACTCTTTCGTGCGAGAATGTGGCCACCCTCACCGGCTATTCCGGTTTCGACCCCGAGGTGGGCATCAACGGCATCGATCTCTCTGCCTATCCCATCTCGCGCACATTCAACATCGGCTTAAACTTCAATTTCTAAACACGACTTCATCATGAAAAAGATACTTATCATCATGCAGCTGGCAGCCGTATTGGGGCTGACTTCGTGTGGCGACGATTTCCTTGACAAGCAACCCAAGAGCACGGTAGACCCCTCGACGGCCGTCGATGAAGATGTTGCCGTCACCATGGCCAACGCCTGCTACCGCACGCTCCAGTCTTCCAATATGTACAACCAGCGCCTTTGGTCGCTCGACATTGTGGCCGGTAACAGCATCGTAGGGGCCGGTGGCGGCACCGACGGCCTCGAAACCATCCAGGCATCCAACTTCACCACGCTGAGTGACAACGGTATGGCACTCTACATGTGGCGCTCCCCGTGGGTGGGCATCGGGCAGTGCAACATCCTCATCCATGCGCTCGAAGGCAAGGAACTCCAAAAAGGAAGCATCCGTGAGCGCTCCTTAGGCGAGGCCTACTTCCTCCGCGCCCACTACTACTTCGTGCTCGTGCGTCTCTATGGCGGTGTGCCCCTGCGCCTGCAACCGTTCACTCCCGGCGAACCCACAGCCATAGCCCGCGCTTCGACCGACGAGGTCTATACGCAGATCATTTCCGATTGCACTCGCGCCATCGACCTGCTGCCCGCCAAGTCTGAACTCGACGATGAGAATGTGGGCCGGGCCTGCAAGGACGCTGCACTCACCATGATGGCTGACATCTATCTCACGTTGGCCCCCAACCACAAGGACTATTATCAGAAAGTGGTGGATCTGTGTAACCAGGTGACTGCCTTGGGCTACGATTTGAGCAAGTGTAAGTTTGCCGACAATTTCGATGCCACGCTCAACAACAATCCCGAGTCCATCTTCGAGGTGCAATATTCCGGCAACACCGAGTATGACTTCTGGGGCAACAATCCGCAGTCCAGTTGGCTGTCCACTTTCATGGGCCCCCGCAACTCTAATTTCGTGGCCGGTGGTTACGGCTGGAACCAACCCACGGAGGAGTTTATGAGCCAGTGGGAAGAAGGCGACAAGCGCAAAGATCTCACTGTGTTCTACGAGGGATGCCCCGACTATGAGGGCAATCCTTACAAGAAGTCGTACTCCTACACGGGCTACAATGTGCGCAAGTTCTTAGTGTCGAAAACCGTTTCTCCCGAGTATAACACCAATCCGGCCAACTTCGTGGTCTACCGCTATGCCGATGTGCTGCTCATGAAGGCCGAGGCCCTCAACGAGCTGGGGCAGACCGATGCCGCCGCCGAACCGCTCAATATCGTGCGCCACCGCGCCGGACTGCACGAAGTGGCCACTCACTCACAGGAAGTGATGCGCGAAAGGATCATCCACGAGCGGCGCATGGAGCTGGCCTTCGAAGGCCATCGGTGGTTTGACATGATACGTCTGGACAACGGTCGTTATGCCATCAACTTTTTGAAGTCTATCGGCAAGACACGTGTCAACAAGGATCGGCTGCTGTTCCCCATCCCCCAAACGGAGATGGATGCCAACAGTCTGATGACCCAGAACACCGGATATTGATTCGTGAATATCTTCCAATCCGTCAAATCATAAACCCAACAATCATGAAACGAAATATCAAGAGCATGCTTGTCATGCTACTCGGCGTAGTGGCTTTGGCTGCCTGCTCCGACAACGACTATACCGAATTGGACAAGGGGAGCAACATGCTCGCCCTCACCGTCAATCAGGCTGCCGACACGCTCAGCGAGACCGCCCATGCCGGCGAAGCCGTCACGCTCGCTTGGACCACCGGCCACAACTTCGGCACGGGCCGCAAAATCTATTACACGTTGGAGATAGCACCGGCCGGTACAGACTTTGCCAACGCCTATACGGCTGTCGACAGCACAGCCCAAGTGTATCAGTGGAGCATCAATGTGGAAGGACTCAACGATTTGGTGCTCGACAAGATGGGGGCCACCGTGGGCGAGTCGGTAAGCCTTGAAGCCCGCGTCACGGCCTCTGTGCCCGATGTCAGTGAGCGGCAGACAGCTGTGGTGGCTTTCAAGGCCACCCCTTACAAGGCTGTCACCCCGACGCTCTATCTCATCGGTGATGCTACGCCCAACGGTTGGAGTGCCGACAATGCCACGCCCATGACTCGCACCGACAACGGCATCTTCACGTGGGAGGGCGACCTGAAAGCCGGCCAACTGAAGTTTATCACCACGCTCGGGCAGTTTGTCCCCTCCTATAATAAAGGTGCTGACGGCAACCCCGTTCTCCGCTCCACCTTCGACGAGCCCGACGAGCAGTGGAGCATCACCGAGCCCCACACCTACAAAATCACCGTGAATCTGCTCGCAGGCACCATCGAGATGGTGCAGACCGAAGGCGTGAAGCCCCTCTACGACGAACTCTTCTTCGTGGGCAACGCCACCGGCTGGAGCTTTGTGAAGATGACGCACGATGCCCTCGACCCCTATCTCTTCCGTTACGGCCGCTTCTTTGAAGCCGGCAAGGGTGGCGACTTCAAGTTTGGCACGGCTTCCGGCTCCTGGGACAACATGTATATGGCTATGGAGGCCGATGCCCCCATCAGTTCGAGCGATGCCCGTTTTGTCAAAGGCGGCACCGACACCAAGTGGTATCTCAAGGATGAGGAATGCGGCAAGGCCTACAAGATATGCCTCGACATACGCAGAGGCAAGGAGAAAATGTACATGCGTGAGTTCACACCCTATCCTATGGTCTACCTCGTGGGCGACGCCACTCCGGCTGGTTGGGACATCGCCAACGCCACGCCCATGACCTCCACCGGCAGTCCTTACATTTTCACTTGGACGGGCCAACTCAACGCCGGCGAACTAAAGTTTACCTGCGACCGGCAGGCAGACTGGATGGGGGCATGGTTCCTCTGTGCCGCAGGCAACGATGCCGAACCCACGGGCAAGGCCGAATCCATGCTCTTTGTGGACAAGAGCGACAACGTTTTCAAGGCCCAATACCGCGAAATCAATGTGGGTGACATCGACCAGAAGTGGAAAATCACTTCGTCGGGGACCTACACCATCACCCTCAATCAACTCGAAGAGACCATAACTATTCTCAAAAACTAAAGGAAATGAAAATGTATGCAATGCTTCTGTCGCTTCCGCTGCTCCTTGCGGCCTGCGGCAATGATGAGACCATCGATAACGATCCCGCCACCGTTCCCACCGAGGTGCTGGCCCCGCTCACCAAGACCACGGCCCGCCTCGCCCTGCAGGTGGGCACCGACAAGGCCTGTTATGCCCCCGGGCAAACCGTCACTTTCACCGCCTCCGGGGATTTGCCCGCCGGCGTGAGGGTGCGCTATCGCCACGGTAGCGATGTGGTGGCCGACGAGCCGCTGTCTTCGACCACGTGGACATGGACGGCCCCGGCCACCGATTTCACCGGCTACATGGTCGACCTCTACACCCGCGACGGTTCCGATGCCGAGACCCTCTACGCCACCATCGGTGTAGATGTGTCGAGCGACTGGGCCCGCTTCCCCCGCTATGGCTTCGTGGCCACTTACAACGACACAAAGACACCGGTCGTGATAGCCGGCGAACTGGCCTGGCTCAACCGCTGCCACATCAACGGGTTGCAGTTCTACGACTGGCAGTACAAGCACCATTGGCCCTTGGGAGGTGACGATGGCGGACTGTTCGATGTGTATAAGGACATTGCCAACCGCGATGTTTACACCCGTGTGGTGAAGGATTATATCACCCAATGCCATGGTCTCGGCATGAAAGCCATGTTCTACAACCTCTGCTACGGCGTGCTTAAGGATGCCGCTGCCGACGGTGTGTCCTCCAAGTGGCATCTTTTCAAAGACAACAACCATGCCAACATGGACAAGCTCTCGCTCGCTTCGAGCTGGAAGAGCGACATCTGGCTTGTCAATCCTGCCGACCGCGACTGGCAGGCCTACCTTGCCGGGCGCAACGATGAGGTCTACAAGGCATTGGATTTCGACGGTTTCCACATCGATCAGGTGGGCGACCGTGGCGATGTCTACGACTACTATGGTGGCAAGGTGAACCTTGGCAACGGTTTTGCTTCCTTTATCAAGGCCATGAAAACCCGCCATCCCGGGAAGCGGCTCGTGATGAATGCCGTGAGCAACTTCGGTTCCAAGAGCATCGTGGGGACCGGCGATGTAGACTTCATGTATTCCGAACTTTGGGGACATGAAGACCGGTTCAGCGACCTTCTCACCATCTTGAAAAACAACCGGGCCTATGCCGGTTCGCCCTCCATGGGGCAGGTGTATGCCGCCTATATGAACTATAACCACAAGGGCGACCGCTTCAACACGCCCGGCGTGCTGCTCACCGATGCCGTGATGTTTGCCCTCGGGGCTTCGCATTTGGAGTTGGGCGACCACATGCTGTGCCATGAGTATTTCCCCAACGACCAAATGAAGATGACAGACCAACTGCGCTCGGCCCTTGTCAGCTACTACGACTTCCTCACGGCTTATCAGAATCTGTTGCGCGAAGGCGGAACGGAACTTGTGGCCGACCTCGCTTCGGGGCAGGCCGGTGTGACGGTCAATGCCTGGCCCCCGAAACTCGGCAGTGTGACCACCTATGCCAAGACCGTCGGTGGCAAGCAGGTGGTGAGTCTGCTCAACTTCGTAAGGGCCAACAGCCTGAGCTGGCGCGACATGGACGGCACCCAGCCCGAGCCCGAAACCTTTGTCAACGTGCCCCTCCGGCTCAAGGCTCCCGGAGCTAAGAAAGTGTGGGTGGCTTCTCCCGACAGCCTCGGCGGGGCCCCGCAAGAGCTCACATTCAGGCAGCAGGGCGACTATGTGGTGTTCACGTTGCCCTCACTGAAGTATTGGACGATGGTCGTGGTGGAGTGAAAGGGCATGATGTGCATGGCGCGACGCAGCTTTACCATGTTTGCTGCCACGGCTTGGTAAAAAGCGTGAAGCGTGCCGGCATCTGTCCTGCAACTACTGAGATCCTTTTTAATTTGTTCAAATTGAGATAATGATCATGAAGAAACTGTTTTTTAAAATCATGACGGTCATGTTGCCGTTGTCGGCCTCCGCCCAGACGGTGGTGTCGCCCAACGGCAATGTGGCCGTGAAGTTCTCTCTCGCCGACGGTGTGCCCACCTACGAGATGAGCTACAAGCACCGGGCGGTGGTCAAGCCTTCGCGTCTCGGACTGGAACTGGCCAAGACCAAGCACGCCTCCAAGGGAATGGACGAGACCGACCTCATGGGGGGCTTCACCATTAAAGACACCAAGACCGCTACGTTTGACGAGACTTGGAAACCCGTGTGGGGCGAGACATCGACCATCCGCAATCACTACAACGAACTGGCCGTCACGCTCCGCCAGCCGGCCACCGACCGCGACATCCTTATCCGTTTTCGTGTCTACGACGACGGCATGGGGCTGCGCTACGAGTTTCCCCAACAGCAGTCGCTCAACTACTTTGTGGTGAAGGAGGAGCACACGCAGTTTGCCATGGCGGGCGATCACACGGCCTACTGGATTCCCGGCGACTACGACACGCAGGAGTATGAGACCATCATCTCGAAGATGAGTGAAATCAGGAGTAAGATGCCGGCTGCCGTCACCCCCAACTCTTCGCAAACCACTTTCTCGCCGACGGGTGTGCAGACCTCTCTGCAACTCAAAACGGCCGACGGGCTCTACATCAACATTCACGAGGCGGCCTGTGTCAACTTCCCCACAATACACCTCAATCTCGACGACCGCAACATGGTGTTTGAGTCGTGGCTCACACCCGATGCGACGGGCATGAAAGGCTATGTGCAGACACCGTTCTCCACGCCATGGCGCACGGTCATGGTGAGCGACGATGCCCGCGACATGCTTTCAAGCAACCTGATACTCAATCTCAACGAACCTTGCAAGCTGGAAGACACCTCATGGATCAAGCCCATCAAGTATTGCGGCGTGTGGTGGGAGATGATCGCCGGCGGGCGGGCATGGAGCTACACCGACGACCTGCCCTCCGTGCACCTCGGGCAGACCGACTACAGCAGGTGCCGGCCTCACGGCAGGCATTCGGCTAACACGGCCAATGTGCGCCGCTACATCGACTTTGCGGCCAAGAACGGGCTCGACCAAGTGCTCGTGGAGGGCTGGAACGTCGGTTGGGAAGACTGGTTTGGCCATTCCAAGGACTATGTGTTCGACTTCGTGACGCCCTATCCCGACTTCGACCTCAAGGGCCTCAACGACTATGCCCACTCCAAGGGCGTGAAGCTGATGATGCATCACGAGACGAGTGCATCTACCCAAAACTATGAGCGGCACCTCGAAGCAGCCTACACGCTGATGAACAAGTATGGCTACAACGCTGTGAAGAGTGGCTACGTGGGCGACATCATCCCCCGAGGCGAATACCATTACAGCCAGTCGGTGAACAACCACTATCTCTATTGCCTTACCGAAGCGGCCAAGCACCACCTCATGGTCAATACCCATGAGGCCAGCCGGCCCACCGGACTCTGCCGCACATATCCCAACCTCGTAGGCAACGAGAGTGCCCGTGGCACAGAATATGAGGCTTTCGGAGGCAGTGCGCCCTACCACACGGTCATTTTGCCTTTCACCCGGTTGCAGGGCGGCCCAATGGACTACACGCCGGGCATCCTCGAAACACGGCTCAGCAAGTGGTGCGACAACAAGTCGTTCGTACACACCACGCTCGTGGGACAACTCGCTCTTTATGTCACGATGTACAGTCCGCTCCAAATGGCGGCCGACCTGCCCGAAAACTACGAGAAGTATGCCGACGCTTTTCAATTCATCCGCGATGTGGCTGTAGACTGGGACGACTCCCGCTATCTGGAGGCAGAGCCCGCCAAATACATCACTGTGGCCCGCAAGGCCAAGGGCACGGACAACTGGTTTGTGGGGGGCAAGTGCGATGAGGACGGCCATCTGACCACCCTGAAGCTCGACTTCCTCGACCGGGGCAAAAAATATGCATGCACCGTCTATGCTGACGGTGCTGATGCCGACTACGAGAAGAATCCGCAGACTTACACCATCACCAAGCGCACGGTGAAGCGTGGCGATGTGCTGAAACTCCGTCAGGCTCCCGGCGGCGGCTTCGCCATTTCGCTCATAAGAAAATAAATATAGGAGTAAAAGGGATAACTCTGAAAAGAATGATTGTCAAACTATTTATCCGTTTCCAGCCTCTCTGCTTGTGATATTTGCAACCGAGTGCATGGTCGTTTGCAAATACGCGATTTTTGGAGGAGTCTTAAAAGTACTGGTAATCAACAGGTTGAATTTTATTGACACGAACCCGTGCCCGAAAATGGGCATGAAATGGCCCAAACGGGCTTGCCAAATGGCTCCGGTTGCAATACAACCGGGGCCATTTGGTGTTCTAAGTGTGGCCCTTTCACAAGCTCGAAGAGTCCGAATGGGGAAACGAGGAGACTTTTTCGTCCTTTTAAGAGCGTTTCGGCATTCTCTTTGGTGGATTTTTGTGGAAGTGTTTTTGTAAAGGTCATTTACATTGGTTGGGGTACTTTAATTCCGGAAAAATGGCAAGCTGACAAAAAAATAGTTGCATAAATTTTGCCGACAAGTAAAAAAGTCATACCTTTACGCCCGCTTTCTCTAAATCTAATTGGATAAAACCTAAACATTATTATTTAAACTAACAACTTAACTGCATTTATTGACATGAAAGCATTTTCTACTTTAGTGGCAATATCACTTTGCCTCTTGACGAGTCTTGCGGCCCATTCGCAGAACTCGTATGTACCCAAAGCACCTGCAAAAATAGGCAGCCGCATGAACCAACTCATGCGCCAACAGCAGCAGCCTATGAGGTTGCCGTCGAGGATGAAAAGTACCTCCACACAGCAAGTGGTGCATGCCATGATACAGTGCACGGACGGTGAGCGTCTCCACACCACGCTCCGGAGCATGGGCATTGAGTCGACCGCCATCTCTTCTACGCTCGTAACGGCCCATGTGCCGATGAACAGGGTGTGGGAAGTGACCCGTCTGGAAGAGGTGGTCAAGATTGATGCGCCGCGCCGTTTCAAACGGTTCAACCACACATCCCGCGTGGCCTCGGGAGTGGACAAGGCGCAAAGCGGCACCGGACTGGACACACCCTACGACGGTACAGGGGTGGTCATCGGCGTGATCGACCAAGGATTCCAATACACCCACCCTGCTTTCCGCAAGGCCGACGGCTCTTCACGCATAGTCTATCTCTGGAACCATCTGAAGGGAGACAAGACTCCGACAACGGCGAGTGACGACATCCTGCAAGCGGTCAACGATGGCGAAGACACCAACCATGCCACCCATGTGGCCGGCATTGCAGGTGGCTCGAGGTGGACCAGCGTGCAAGACTATGGCATGGCACCGAAGGCAACGCTCATGTTCTTTTCTTCGACCTTCGATGATTCGGAAATTCTGGAAGATGTGAAGCGGGTAAAGGAATATGCCACGCAGAAGAATATGCCTTGGGTGGTCAACATGAGCTTTGGTTCACAGAGCGGTCCGCACGACGGTTCTACCGCCTACGACCACACGCTGTCGGGCTATGTCTCCAATGGAGGCTTCATCGCTGCAGCCATCGGCAACGAGGCAGAGCGCAAGATTCACCTCTCGCACGAGTTCGCTTCCGACAAGGACACGCTCTATGCGCTCATTGATGAAGGGCAGTTGGCTGAGACCACCTATGCCGATATTTGGATAAAGGGCGGTACAGACAAGGATGTCAAGGTGGATGTCTTTGCCTACAACTCTCGCAAGAAGGTGTTCGACTACCGAAACGAGGCTTTCTGGTATGGCGACAAAAACACCACTGACACGCTTGTCCATGCTTGGGGTGATGCTGTGGAAAGCAATGGAAAGTATAATCTGACACTCGGATTCAACTTTGATAAGATTCTGGAGTATGAAGAAAACGGCGATGAGATTTTCAATTCCCGCGACATGCACATCGGTATCCGTGTCGTTGCGCCCAAGGGAGCCCGATTGGACAGTTGGCTGGATGCCCAAACATCGGAGTGGAAGAATATCAAGGATGCCCGATTTGCCACAGGCGACAATCTCTATTGTGTGGGCGAAGGTGCCGCTTCATCGGAAAAAGTGGTGGCTGTAGGGTCATACAACACGACCGACAGTTGGAAGACATATAAGAACAAGACAATTACCAACAAGGATTCCGGCGCGTTGAACGATATTTCTTCCTTCTCCTGCTATGGGCCACAGGTGGACAACAGCCTTCCAAAGCCGGCCGTTGTGGCACCGGGAAGCATGATCAGTTCGGCCTACGGCAATGTGCACGACAGCTTCGATGAATATGATGACGGTAAGTATCTGACGCAAAAGCTCACCTATGGCGGTGAAGAATACTTCTATGGCATGGAGGAAGGCACCTCGATGGCGTCTCCTGCCGTGACCGGTATCATCGCCCTGTGGTTGCAGGCCTATCCCCAACTCTCTTACGAACAGTTGATGGAGGTGTTCCGCACCACCTCCAAGAAAGACCAGTTTACCACGAGCAACGAATGGGACCGGCACGCCGGATATGGCAAGATAGATGCCTATGAAGGCTTGAAGGCCGTGTTGAAACTGCGCGATACGGGCACCGGACTCTTCAGCATCAAAGACACGAGCACACCGCTCACGTTCCGCACCCAAGGCCGTGTGTGGCAGTTGCTTTTCAACAGCAGCGAGACTTATGCCGACATCGCCCTCCACACCACTGCCGGCGTGCAGGTGTATGAGAAACAGGTGAGCAATGTCTCTGCCGGACACGAGGAGACCATCGACCTCCAACGGCTTCCCGCAGGGGTTTATGTCCTGAGTGTCAAGACCGTCAACAGCACCTATTCACGCAAGGTGGTGGTAAGATAAGGTGGAAGAACCTCCGCTTTTCCACCTTTTCGGAAAAAGAAAAAGCCCCCGCCTGAACCTTTCCTCAAGGATGTGTTCAGGCGGGGGCTTCCATGTTTCAGCGTTTCTTCCCTATCTGTTTCTCCAGTCTCTTGTATTCTTTCTTCGTCAGTCGCATGAACGACCCGTGTTGCGGAGCGGCCACGCCCTGTATGTCGACCGGCGCGGAGAAGTTGCGCAGCCACTTGTCGGCTTTGCAGATGCGGTAGTGGCGCGGCTTGTCGGAGTATTGGATGTAGGCCACCCGCCACTCGTCGCTGCCTATCGGTCGGAAGGCCGAGGCCCCCTCGCACAGCTTTTTGCCTTCGAAATTGATGTGATCCTGCTCCGACGGCTCTTTCCACGGGCCTTTCAGGGCCGGAGCCGTGGTGGCATAGATGCCGGGCCGCCCCCCTTCCTTCTTGATGAGCATGTGGTAGAGTCCGTCGGCATCGTTGTAGTTGATGTCGGCATCAATGGTGGCATAGCCCCAGTCGAAAAGCAGACGGGGCTTGGTGAGCCGGGTGAACGACCGGTCGGCATACGAATAATACATCCGGTCGTAGCCCTCTTCCGGGCGGTTGAGCATGGAGTAGTAGATGAGGTAGCCGCCTTTCCGACCGTCAGGCCATGTGTAGGCATCATCCCAAAATATCTGCGGGGCCCACACGCGGCTGATGGTGGAATAGTCGTTGTAGGGATCGGGCGACTCGGGGTCGCAGAAGATGGAAGGCCCTTTGCGGAAATCGAACGTCACCGACTGCCAGTCGAGCAGATTCTTGCTCCGCAGCAGGTCGATGCCATAGTTGTTCCATTTGCGCGACTTGGCCACGAGCATGTCCGTGGTCACCATGAGATAGCCTTTGGCATCGTGCGTGCGGCAGATATAGGCATCGCGTGTGCCACCCTCAATGCGGGCATGCCGGGCGTTGTCGAAGACGGGGCCGCCCTCCCAAAGGTCTTGGAAGTGCAGGCCGTCACGGCTGATGGCGAAAGCCGTCCACTCTCCGGCACCGCTCATGTGGCAGTAGAGGTAGCCGTAGGTACCTTTCTGGGGATTCCGGGCCGGGCAGGAGAGAGCCGCCGCGGCCACAAAAAGGAGGGATAGAATGGTTTTCTTCATGTTCTTATCTAATTTGGATTTTCTTGGCTGTGCGTGCCTTTCCGTGGCTCATCACCACGAGATAGTGCCCTGCGGGCAGACCCATGCCGTGGATATAAGCCTCCACACGCCCCTTGGCGGTGGTGAATCGGGCGATGCCCTTGCCGTCGACGGTGTTGAGCGTGCAGTCCACCGGCTCGTCATCGGCGAGGTTTTCGATGCCCGCAGTGGCGGCCACGACTTTCAGCACGCCCGTAGTGACATTGCTTCCCGAGAGTCCAGACTTGTCCCAAGCCATGCCGGCAGGCAGCGAGGGGAGCGTCACGGTGGGGGCATCGGCCATCACACCGGCTGTCCAGAGCGTGAACTCGTCGCCGACAGCCGGTGTGTAGGCCTCATCGAGCACCACCTTGACCGTGCCTTTCAGCCCGAATGTCCCCTCCACCTTGATGCTGCCGTACTTCTCTTTGCGGTAGATTTTCAGTTCGGCCACCGACCCTTGCTGCATGTTGAGGTTGCCCTTGAAGGCCAATGTACCGTCGGTGATGCGCTTGGCCGCGATGCCCGGAGCAAGCGTTGCACCGGCCATGACCGTCACGTTCGGGTTGCCGCAACAGCCGTAGCCGCTCAGTCGGCCTCCACTCACAGTCATATCGGCCGTCCCGGTCATCGTCGTCGTACCGTTGTTACGCAACACCAGTTCGCCTCCTTCCACCGTCAGCGTGCCCATCCCGGTCTGCGGCTGCATCAGCGTGAGCGTCCCCGGGCCCGTTTTGATGAGGTTGATGCCGTTGCCGATGGTTCCGCTAAACAGAGTGGCAGTATCTTTCATACCCACCAAGTAGGTGCCCGTGCCGCCGAGCACGCCTGACCCGCTGAGGCCACCTATCTTCATGTTGCTGACAGCCGTACTTTTTTCCTCCACCGTGTTCTTGAAGGTGCAACCCGCCATGATGCTCACCACGGCATTGGGCAGGCCCTTGGCATGGTAGAAGTTGAATGAAGACTTGCTGCCTTGGTAGGCATTCAGCGTACCGGCAAAGGCACTCCAGTCGCCCTGCAGCGTGTTGCGGACAAACTGCGAATGTACATCCAGTGTGCCCTCACCCGTGAGTTTGCCGGTATAGACACACCGCCCGTCAAGGTAGATGCTGCCCCTCTTTCCTGCCGGAACCACAAAATGCGTGTTGTCCGAGTTGTAGGAGTAGATGCTATTGCTGAACAGCAGTGTGCCCGTCGTGCCGTTGAAGATGACGGTGTCGCCCACGGCGTGGGCATCGGCCTCGTCAAACACCTTGCCGGCATTGATGTAGAAGCGCTTGATTTTGTTGCCACTGTAGAGAGAAAGCTGTCCTGCCCCCGTCTTGATGAGGTCGCCTGCACCCGTGATGGAAGCCTTGTGCATGGCAGCGGTGGCTCCGGCCGCCACGTTGATGGCACCACTTTTTGCCACAATAGGGTGGCTCATGCCTGTGGTCTTGGCAATGGACAGCGTACCGCCACCGTTGAGCCGGATGGCATTGTCCTTACCTCCCAGTGCTCCCCGTTCCACACCATCGGCATCGGCCAATGCCGACACTTCGAGCGTTCCACCGTTGATGTCCACCAGACCGCTAAAAGTGTTGGTGTTGTTGAGCTTCACCTTGCCCGCTCCGCTCTTGCTGAGGCCCGTGTTGCCGGCAATGGCCGCCCCGCTAAACGTGAAGTGCTTTGTCTCATTCTCAAAGTTCACGCTGCGCGGATACACGTCGGCGGGAAGGTTGATATCTGTCTTCACGGCACTGTCGTCAAACGTCACGGCATCGCCAGAGACGAAGATGTTGTCTTCGCCCGTTGTTGTGGATGTGAAATTCTCGGTCGATGCGAGATCCCAGTTGCCGTTCACAGCACCTTTCCACGTCACGGCCGCCGGACTGCGCGTGTCACTCACCGTGAGCCACAGTTTGCCGTCGGCATAGGAGAGTTCGCCTTTCTGCGTGCCGAATCCCTCAATCACGATGTCGGCCGGGTCGCCCTCAATTCGTTCTATCTCCGCAATAGCATACTTGCCGGCCGGTATTTTCTCCGTTCCGGTGGCATAGTGGGGCACAATCTCCAATACGGGGGTGTTATAGGCAGGTCCGTTTTCCCACACCTTTTTCCCCAGTTTGAGCGTCTTGGCCTTCACGTGGTCGGCGGTTCCGTTGCTGAAGAGGTCGATCACCATGCGCGCCCCGTAGTTCATGATCAGCGAGTCGGTGGCGATGGTGCCTGCCTTGTCCTTACTGCCCGGGCAAAGCCGTGCTCCATAATCCATCTCGATGCCTTTCTTGAATACGCCTCCGTCCGAACAAAGGGAGGCAAAACGGTTAAGCCACAGCCGGCTGTTTTTCAGCGTACCGTCGAAGTCGAGGGTGCCGGCCCACACATCGGTAGGGCCCGTGTAGCGTTGTGTCACTTTCGGCAGCACCAGACGGCCGTCGCCCTGCTTCACGAGGCGCATGGCTCCGGCAAAGGCTCCGCCCGTCAGCCGGTGCGTGTAGGTGGTCGTTGTGATGTTGTCGTTGTCGTCGTGTCCCTGCACCCAAGTCGGTGCATTGTCGAAGAAGATGTAAGGTGCGGCCCCGTCTTCCACGCTCACGGTCATGTCTGCCGTCTCGGCCATGAGCACCTGCTTGTCGGCCAGTGCCCCATTGATGGTGCCGCCATTGCCCACCTCGGTGCGTCCCGTCATGGTGAGCGGAGGCGGAGCCTGCGTGATGCCCTCGGCCTTACCGAGGAAGTAGCTCGTGTGCGGCGGCTGGTTGTAGCCGCACATCTCCCATACCATGGCATTGCGGTACTGGTGGTCGTGCCACAACGTGTAGTTGCGGTATTCGGTGAGAGCCGTGGTGGTGTAGATGCGCAGTTTGCCGTCGGTGGTGCGGAGGATGAGTTCTTCGCGCCAGTCGCCCATGATGTCACTCTGACTGGCCGGCGAACCCTTCGTACCGTTGTTGGTGCGACAGCCCTCGAAACGCTCGATGGGTGTCCAACTGCCATATTTCACCACGCGCGGTGCTCCGGTTTCGTAGTAGCCCTTGGCATTGAACCCCTCGTAGTTGAAAGTCTCCCGGAGCAAGTCGCCGTCCCAGTAGATGGCGAAACTCTGGTCGATGCCGGTCTTGGTGCCGTCGGCAAGCGGCTTGTTGGTCACGGAACTGATCACGTTGTCGTCGTGTGCCGACACGCCCTGCGCTCCGGGATAGCGGTCGGTGAAGTTGGCCATCATGGCCCGTCCGTCATCATTGGGACTCGTCGAGCGGTAGTATATCTTGCTCGTGGTGGCATCCCGGTAGTTGTTATTGGGCAAGTCTTCGTTGCACGCATAGATTTCCTGCCCGTGTATGAAGGGGTTGAAGTCGCTGCAGTGCTGTGCGTCTCCGTGACCGAGACCCGTGGAGGAGAGTCCGTGCCCGTTGTCATCGATCACCATGGAGCCGTAGACGATCTCGTCACGACCGTCCCAGTCTACATCGGCGATGCCGTAGTTGTGGTAGCCCTGTCCGAACCAGATGCCCGACGACGGACTGTTCCATGTCCATCGGGTCGTCAGCGTATGCGTGGCCGGATCTATGTCGAAAGCCGCCATCTTGTGTTTGGTGTAGATACCGCGCGCAAGAAAGATGCTGGGTTTCCTGCCATCGAGGAACGGAGCACCGAAGAAGTATTTGCTGGAGCGGTGACCATAGGCGTCGCCCCAGTCGGTAGCCTTTCCGCGGGAGAGCGGATAGTCCATCACTTGGTAGGGCTTGCCCGTCTCGCCGTTGAGATAGAGCAGATATTCGGCCCCCGAGTTGGTGTAGGTCATGTTGGGCGTGTGCGAAATGGTGTTGCGGGTGTTCACCGCCGGGTTGCCGATGGTTTGGGTTGTTCCGTCAGCCATGTGTAGTACCATACCGTCGGCCCCCCGCAACACCACCTCGGCCCGGCCGTCACCGTCCCAGTCGTAGGCCACGATATTCACCTCCACACTCGTTCCGCTCACCATGTTGGGCCCGCAGTCTATCCACCACAGCCGCTTGCCGTTGAGCTTGTAGGCTTCCAGTATGTCGAAGTCGGTGCTTGTGATGGGGTAAAGGGCGTTGGCATCGGCGATATTGCGCCGCTTGAGCAGCAGTTCCACCTCTCCGTCACCATCAAGGTCGGCCACACTCACATCGTTGGGCTCGTAGTGCGACGTGATGTCTGCCCCACCCTTGTTGGCATACACTTTCTCCGGTTCTATCTCCATGTAGTTGTGTGCCCAAGGCTTCACCGCCTTGCTTTTTTTCTCTGCCTTGCCCCTCACCACGGCCTCCACGGCATAGCTGCTGCCGGCCGTGCCTGCAGCGTCGGTGAAGTTTGACACCCGCAGTGGCGAGCCGTTGATTTTGGTACCGTCGCGATAGATGTTGTAGGTCACATCGTAGTATTCCTCCCCGAGGATACGCCAACTGCAAAAAATACCTTTCCCCGTGTTCACGGCCACGAGTCCGCGGTCGAGTTTGTCCATCGCCCTTTGGGCATAACTCCCCATGCCGACAGTGCCTGCCAGCAAGGCTGTGAGTAATAGTTTTCGTTTCATTTGTGCTTCAGGTTTTTAGTCTGTGAGTGTTTTGCGCACAAATTTACGGAATTACCCGATAATCTCACCCCTTAATTTTGATATTGCCCCTTGTTTTTTTGATATGCGGAGATGAATAGTCTGCTTTTCACGGGTGTGCCGAAAACCATAAGCGCGCGCAGCTCCTATATGGGCCAAACTCGAAATCTTGACGAAATATGCACGAGGTCCCGTAAAGATCCGTCCATCATGGAGCGCATCAAGAAAATAAGCCGGGCCGCAACGGTATTGTAGACGCTTTGTATCGGGCAGGCATAAAGTGCTACTCTAACAACCCGACAGTGCCCCTTGTTCAACCCCCCACCCCCCTAACTTAGGGGGCCTAAGCAGCCTTTGCCCCACGAGGCACTCCCCTCCTTCGGAGGGGTCGGGGGAGGCCTCCCTATAGCACGAATTATTAAATCTTTCGAAAAAGCCTGACACGAGATTCTTCCACAGCCATTTGTCACGCCGGCTATATCCGCCTTGTCAGCCCAATTAGCCACATCGATTTTCTCACTAAGCCCAAACGACATTGCAAAAGGGCCACAGTCAGAAGCTCATTCGGGCCGAGCGAAAAGGCGAAAAAGGCCGTTTTGCAAAGCCTTTCGGCCCGAAAAAGCACCCTTTAGGGGGGGTGGGAGGCTGTAGGTGGATTGGTAATCAAAAAAAGGGAAACGCCCTCGCGCTTCCCTTGCCAATGCAAAGATACGATAAAAATGGGGAAAATGCAAATTTGGAATAAAAGATATTTACAGATAATCCGACTTGCCGGGGGCACGGAAAAACGCGGCACAAGTCTTTCCAAAGCGGAGAAACCTGTGCCGGGCGGCGAGTGTGAGGAGAGGCTTGCGCCTCCACGGGCCGGCTTCACCCCATCCGGCGGCCGGGCTGCCCGTCCCCGTCGCTACGCTTCCTGCATATCCTTCTGACGCGTGTTCATGCGGGCCTCCACCACGTTGACCACATAGTCGCCCAGCTTCTCACACTCCTGTATGATGTCCATGTACATCGTGCCGATGCTGTAGGTGTACTCGTTATTCTCGATGGCATCAATGTTCTGTTTCCGCAGTTGGTTGCGGTAGTTGTTGATTTCGTTCTCGATGGTGAACGAGCGGTCCGGATTGAGCGTCTGCTTGTCGTGAGTGAACATGTAGTTCATCTCCGTCAGGGCCGTGTTGGTGAGCTCCATCATCTGGTGGATGTTCTCATACTGCCGGGAGGTGAAGTCTTCTGTGCCTTTCACCCGGCGGCTGATGGTGCGCGCCATGTTGAAACAGGAGTCGCCGATGCTCTCTATCTCGCTTATCTCGCGCAACATGGCGCGTATCTTGGCTTTGGTGTCATCGCTCAGATGGGCGTTGCTCACTTGGTCGAGATATTTGGCTATCTCTATCTCCATGTTGTCGGAGATGTCCTCATATTTGGCAATGCGCTCGTAGAGTTTGTCAAACTGGTCTCCGTTGTCGAGCCCCAGAAGTTCCTGCACCATGCCGAACATGCGCTGTATGCGCTCACCGAAGGAGGCCATCTCTTTTTGGGCCTCAAACACAGAGAGTTCCGGTGTCTTCATGATGCCGGCCTGAATGAAGCGCAAACGGAAGTCTTCGTCTTCCTTCACGGGCTTGGGCTTGATGAGTGCGCACACCACTTTCTCAATGAGCGGGATGCACCAGATGAGTATGCCCGTGTTGGCCACGTTGAAACAGGTGTGGAAGGCTGCCAGCACGATGGGCAGCAGGTGGGCCTTCCCGGCAGTGGAGAGGGCGGTGTCGGTGGGATTGTAGCCCACAAGGCCACACACAAAGTCGACGAACGGATAGAAAAGTATGAGCACCCACACCACGCCGAACACATTGAACACCAAGTGGGCCAGCGCCGCCCTCCGCGCTTGGGTGTTGGCTCCGAGCGCGGCCAGATTGGCCGTGGCGGTGGTGCCGATGTTCTCGCCCATCACCAGTGCGATGCCGAGATAGATGGGCAGCACACCCGTGGAGCAGAGCAGGATGGTGATGGCCATCACGGCAGCCGACGACTGCACGATGCACGTGATGAGCGTGCCAATGAGCAGGAAGATGATGATGGTGAGGTGGCTCCCTGTGTCGAACGAGGCGAAGAAGTGGATGGCATCGGGATTGTGCTCAAGGTCGAGGGCCTTGCCGGCATCGCTCAGCAACACGAGGGAGAAAAAGAGGAAGGCGATGCCGAAGAGGAAGTCGCCGACGTAGCGCCGGCTCTTGCTGTAGATGAGGATGATGCCGATGAAGAAGGCCGGGAAGACAACCATCGTGAGGTCTACGTTGTAGCCGAGCGACATGATCCAGGCCGTGAGCGTGGTGCCGATATTGGCACCCATGATGACCGAGATGGCCTGGGCCAGCGTGAGCAGACCGGCATTGACGAAGCTGACCGTCATCACCGTGGTGGCCGACGACGACTGCACGGCACAGGTGATGAACGTGCCGGTGAACATGCCGGTGAAACGGTTGGTGGTCATCGCGCCCAGAATGTGGCGCAACTGCGATCCGGCCATCTTCTGCAACGCTTCGCTCATCACTTTCATGCCATAGATGAGCAAGGCCAGCGAACCGAGAATCTTCAGGAAAATCACGAGATAGTTTCCACTCATAAATCAGGGAATATTGGTGTAATGTATTGTAATGATGCTACAAAGATATAAAAAATCCCTTTCAATGTGTGTTGAAAGGGATTTTTATTTCATGCTTTGAAAGATAATGTATTTACGCCTCATGCTGCCGGATGCCCATGCGGGCCTCCACCACGTTGACCACATAGTCGCCCAGCTTCTCGCACTCCTGTATGATGTCCATGTACATCGTGCCGATGGCGTAGGTGTATTCGTGATTGTTCACGTCGTTGATGTTTTGCGTCTTCAACTGGTTGCGGTAGTTGTTGATTTCGTTCTCGATGTTGAACGAGTGGTTGACATCCACGTCGCTCTTGTGCCCCACGAGGATGATGTTCATCTGCGAGAGCGAATTGTCGGTGAGTTCGAACATCTGATGGATATGCTCATACTGCTTGGCGGTGAAGTCTTCCTTGCCGTTTATCTTGCGGCTGATGGTGCGGGCGATGTTGTAGCAGGAGTCGCCGATACTCTCTATCTCGCTTATCTCGCGCAGCATGGCGCGTATCTTGGCCTTCGTCTCGTCGCTCAAGTGGGCATCGCTCACTTGGTCGAGATAGTTGGCTATCTCTATCTCCATGTTGTCGGAGATGCCCTCGTATTTCTCGATGCGCGAGAAGAGCTTCACAAACTTGTCGGGATTCTTCTCTCCCAGCAGCTCCCTCACCATGCCGAACATGCGCTGTATGCGCTCGGCAAAGGAGTGTATTTCCTTTTGGGCCTCGAGGACGGAGATTTCCGGCGTCTTCATGATGCCGGTCTGGATGAAGCGCAGGCGGAAGTCATCTTCATCGGCCTTCCTCTTGGGTTTGATGACATAACACACGATTTTCTCTATCGTGTGGGATAAACCACACGAGGATGGCCGTATTGGTGAGGTTGAAGCACGTGTGGAAGGCCGCCAGCACAAACGAGAGCTTGGCCACGTTCTCCACAAAGTGGCTGTCGGTCTTTACCATCGTCTCGTCATAGCCCACGAAACCGCACACCATGTTGATGAAAGGCCGGAAAACGATGAGCACCCAAAGCACACCAAAGAGGTTGAAGAACATGTGGGCGAAAGCTGCCCTGCGGGCCTGTGTGTTGGCCGTCATAGCCGCTATGTTGGAGGTCACGGTGGTTCCGATGTTCTCACCCATCACCAGTGCGATGCCCTGATAGATGGGCAGCACGCCCGTGGAGCAGAGTATCATCGTGATGGCCATGATGGCGGCGGAGCTCTGCACGCACATCGTGAGCACCGACCCGATGAGCAGGAATATGATGGTGGTGAGGAAACTGTTGGGGTCGAACGAAGCGAAGAAGTCGAGCACGGGCTGGGTGTGGGCCAAGTCCATGTCTATGCCGGTCTGCCGGAGCGTGCCCAAGCCGAGAAACATGAACGACACACCGAAGATGAAGTCGCCCGCAATCTTACGCTTCTTTGAATAAATGAGGATGATGGCAATGAAAAAGGCCGGCCACACGAAGTCGGTGATGTTGAAAGAAAAGCCCGCCGACATGATCCAGGCGGTGAGCGTGGTGCCGATGTTGGCACCCATGATGACTGAGATGGCCTGTGCCAGAGTCAGGAGACCGGCGTTGACAAAGCTCACGGTCATCACCGTGGTGGCTGTGGACGACTGCACGGCGGCCGTGATGAACGTACCGGTGAGGATGCCCGTGAAGCGGTTGGTGGTCATGGCGCCGAGCACGTGGCGCAGTTGCGGACCGGCCATCTTCTGCAGGCTGTCGCTCATTGACTTCATGCCGAACATCAGAAGGGCCAGAGAACCGATAAGTTTAAAAAAGATCCAAATCGACATATTTTAATTCAAATAGTGGGCTTAGGTCGATATTTCTTATTAACTTTGACACCGATGTTAAATTCAATGACACAACACAGATGAAACAAGTTATACAAATACGTTGCAAAAATAATAAAAAAACTCAAAAGATTGCTATCGGAAGCACACTTTCTGACGTTTTCCGCGAATTTAATCTGAAAATGGATTACGGCCCCATCAGCGCCAAAGTCAATAATAAGGTGGAGGGCATGCACTACCGGCTCTACCACTCCAAGGACGTGGAGTTTCAGGACATGTACACGGCTTCGGCCTCACGCAACTACACACGCACGCTTTTCTTCGTGCTTTCCAAAGCCGTACACGACATCTACCGTCACTCGGAAGTGGTCATCGACATACCCGTCTCCAACGGTTATTTCGTGAATCTCGACATCGGCCATGCCGTGGGGCTTCAGGATGTGGACAACATACGCCGGCGTATGCAGGAGATCATCGATGCCGGGATACCCATCCGGCGCTTTGAAGTGCCCACGGAGGAGGCCATACGCATGTTCCGCGAGAAGGGGGCCGACAGCAAAGTGAAACTTCTGGAGAGCATAGGTTCGCTCTACACCACCTACTATCAGATAGACGACTACCTCGACTACTATTACGGTTCGTTGCTCACCAACACCTCGCAGCTCTATCTCTTCGGCTTGGAAAAATATTACGACGGTATGCTGCTGCGCATCCCGTCGCTCAAAAATCCCGGTGTGCTGGGCGAAATGACCCGGCAGGACAAGATGTTTGAGATATTCAAGGAGCATCACCGCTGGCAAGACATCATGGGCATACGCACCGTGGGAGACTTCAACGAAGCTGTACACGGCGGCCACGCCACCGACCTCATCAACGTGTCGGAGGCCTTGCAGGAGAAAAAGATAGCGAAGATAGCCGACGAGATAGCCAACCGCAAGGGTGTGAAGCTGGTGTTGCTGGCCGGCCCTTCATCGTCGGGGAAGACCACTACTTGCAAGCGGCTCTCCATCCAACTGCTGGCCAACGGGCTCAAACCGTTGCAGATTTCACTCGATGACTATTTCGTGGATCGGCATCACACGCCCAAAGACGAGTCGGGCGAACTCGACTACGAGAGCATCTACGCCCTCAACCTGCCGCTCATCAACGAACAGTTCAGTGCCCTTTTCCGCGGAGAGGAGGTGGAGTTGCCCAAATACAACTTCCAGACGGGCATGAGCGAGCGCAGCGGAAAGCGACTGAGGATGGACGAAAACAATGTGCTCGTGGTGGAAGGCATACACGCGCTCAATCCCGAACTGACGGCCCTGATTCCCGAACAGCAGAAGTTCCGCGTCTATGCCTCGGCCTTGACGACCATCCTTCTCGACACCCACAACTACATTCCCACCACCGACAACCGGCTGTTGCGCCGCATCATCCGCGACTATAAGTATCGCGGAGTCAACGCCCGCGACACCATCCGCCGCTGGCCCAGCGTGAGGGCGGGCGAGAACAAGTGGATATTCCCCTATCAGGAGAATGCCGATGCGATGTTCAACACAGCCATGCTCTTCGAGTTTGCCGTCATCCGGCCCCAAGCCGAACCGCTGTTGCAGCAGGTGCCCGAGAACTGTGAGGAACATGCCGAGGCCTACCGCCTGCTCAAGTTCCTCCGCTATTTCTCGCCGGTGTCCAATGATGACATTCCCCCGACCAGCCTCCTGCGCGAGTTTCTGGGCGGAAGCTCATTCAAATATTGACCACAATGCTGCCGGTATCCCTCTCGGCAGTATCGGTTCTTTCATGGGGTGGGTGGGCTTCGAGCCTGTCCGCCCCATGCGTTTGGGTGACGATTCCTCCTCCCCGTCAATCCCCTTCCATTCCTCCGGCAGCTAAGGGAGATTCGGAGGCCTACTCATCCTCTTCCATGTTTTTGTATTATTTACAGAAAAAACAAGTGTAAATATTTTGTTTTCTCAATAATAATTCCCACCTTTGCCATCATGAAAACAACACTCTAATACAGGGAACATTATGGCAGAACAAATTGAAGTAAAAGAATTGGACCAGGTAGTCGTGCGCTTCTCGGGCGACTCGGGCGACGGTATGCAGTTGGCGGGCAACATCTTCACCACCGTGTCTGCAACCGTGGGCAATGGCATTTCCACATTTCCTGACTATCCGGCCGACATCCGGGCACCGCAAGGGTCGCTCACGGGGGTAAGCGGCTTTCAGGTACACATCGGAGGTGAGAAGGTGCTCACGCCGGGCGACCAATGCGATGTGCTTGTAGCAATGAACCCGGCTGCGCTCAAGACGCAGCTCAAGTATGCCAAACCGCAGGCCACCATCATCATCGATACCGACGACTTCAACCATTCCAACCTACGGAAGGCCGAGTTTGCAACCGACGACTATCTCGGAGAGCTCGGCATCGACCCCGACTGTGTGGTGGACTGTCCCATCACCACAATGGTGAAAGAGTGCCTCAAGGATTCGGGCATGGACAACAAGTCGATTCTCAAGTGCCGCAACATGTTTGCGTTGGGCATCGTCTGCTGGCTATTCAACCGCGACCGCAAACTCATCGCCAATTTCTTGGAGAAGAAGTTTGCCAAGAAACCCCATCTGGCGGTCAACAATATCAAGGTGGTGGAAGCCGGCTACGACTATGCCGGCAACACCCATGCCTCCGTACCGGCCACCTACCGCATCGAGAGTAAGCACAAGACGAAGGGCCGCTATATGGACATCACCGGCAACAAGGCCACGGCCTACGGCTTGATAGCGGCCGCCGAGAAAGCCGGTTTGCAGCTTTTCCTGGGTTCCTATCCCATCACTCCCGCCACAGATATCCTCCACGAACTGGCCAAACACAAGTCGTGCGGTGTGATCACCGTGCAGTGTGAGGATGAGATTTCGGCCTGTGCCAGTGCCGTGGGAGCCTCTTTTGCAGGAGCTCTTGCCGCCACATCGACCTCCGGGCCGGGCATTTGCCTGAAGTCGGAGACCATCAATCTGGCCGTGATCGACGAATTGCCGCTGGTGGTCATCGACGTACAGCGCGGCGGTCCGTCCACCGGACTGCCCACCAAGGCCGAACAGACCGATCTCCTGCAAGTGCTTTACGGGCGCAACGGTGAGAGTCCCATGCCCGTGATAGCCGCCACGAGCCCCACCAACTGCTTCGAGGCGGCCTACATGGCGGCCAAGATGGCACTGGAACATCTCACGCCGGTGACGCTGCTCACCGACGCTTTCATCGCCAATGGGTCGGGGGCATGGCGCTTACCCACGATGGACGAACTGCCGGAGATACATCCCCACTACGCTCCCGAGTCGCAGAAGTTCAATTACACGCCCTACCGGCGCGACAAGGAAAGCCGGGTGCGCTATTGGGCCATCCCCGGACAGGAGGGTTATGAGCACATCCTCGGCGGATTGGAGAAAGACGGCGAGACCGGGGCCATATCCACCGAACCTGAGAATCACGACCTGATGGACCGTCTGCGCTTCGAGAAAGTGGCGAAGATTCCCGTGCCCGACCTTGAGGTGGAGGGCGATGCCGACGACGCGGAACTGCTCATCGTGGGCTTCGGGAGCACTTATGGGCATCTCTATTCGGCCATGGAAGAACTCCGTGGCAGGGGGTATAAGGTGGCTTTGGCACAGTTCCAATACATCAATCCGCTGCCTGCCAACACAGCCGAAGTGCTGCTGCGCTACAAGAAGGCGGTGGTGGCGGAGCAAAACCTGGGCCAGTTGGCCGCGCTCCTGCGCATACGCATCAACGGTTTTGCACCCTATCAGTACAATCAGGTGAAAGGGCAGCCTTTCATGGTGAGCGAACTCGTAGGCGGCTTCGAGCGGGTCATCAAGACCGACGAGGCGGCTAATGCAGGCAAGACCTTCAACGAACGAATCATCAAACTTTAAATCTTCCGGTTATGACACAATACACAGCACAAGATTATAAGAAGGGACAGCCGCGCTGGTGTCCCGGTTGTGGTGACCATTTCTTCCTCTCCTATCTCCATAAGGCTATGGCCGAACTGGGTGTGCCGCCCTACGAGACGGCTGTGATTTCGGGTATTGGCTGTTCCAGCCGACTGCCTTACTACGTGAATACCTACGCCATGCAGACCATTCACGGGCGGGCCGCGGCTGTGGCCACGGGACTCAAGGTGGTCAACCCGAAACTCACGGTGTGGCAGGTGAGTGGCGATGGCGACGGATTGGCCATCGGTGGCAACCACTTCATCCATGCCATGCGCCGCAATATCGACCTCAACATGATATTGCTCAACAACCGCATCTACGGTCTCACCAAAGGACAGTACTCCCCGACCTCGCCGCGCGGCTTCGTCTCCAAGTCGAGCCCCTACGGCACGGTGGAAGACCCGTTCCGTCCGGCAGAGCTCTGCTTCGGTGCCCGCGGGCGATTCTTTGCCCGTTCGGTGGCCAGCGACGGGGGCGAGACGGTGAACATCCTCAAGGCGGCCTACCGCCACAAGGGGGCGGCCGTGTGTGAAATATTGCAGCATTGCGTCATTTTCAACAACGGCACCTACGAGTCTGTCTACACCAAGGAGGGCCGGAAGCGCAACGCCATCTACGTGAGGCAGGGCCAACCGCTGGTGTTTGGCGAAAACAATGAGTATGGACTGATGCAGGAGGGCTTCGGACTGAAAGTGGTGAAAATCGGAGAGAACGGCGTAACTTTAGACGACATCCTCATCCACGATGCCCATTGTGAGGACAACACCTTGCAGCTCAAGCTCGCCATGATGGACAATGAACGGGGATTCCCCGTGGCTTTGGGTGTGATACGCGACGTGGAGGCCCCCACCTACGACGAGTGTGTGAACAGCCAGATAGAGGAAGTGAGCGAGCAGAAGAAATACCACAACTTCATGGAACTGCTCGAAACCAACGATATTTGGGAAATTTAGGCGAGGTGTTAAGAGCCTCCCCAACCTCCTAAAGGGGGCTAAGGCTACTTATACCCTGACAATATCCCTTGTTCAGACCCCCAACCCCCTAACTTAGGGGGCTTAAGCTACCTATGTCCCGACAACATCTCTTGTTCAGACCCCCAACCCCCTAACTTAGGGGGCTTAAGCTACCTATGTCCCGCGAGGCCCTCCCCTCCTTCGGAGGGGCTGGGGGAGGCCCATAGTCATTTCTATTAAATATTTCGAAAAAGCCTTACACGCCTTTTTGTTGTATTCCCCCGTTTGCCTGTTTTCATCCGCCTTATCAGCCCGATTAGCCCCATCGATTTTCTTACTAAGCTTGAACGACATTGCAAAAGGGCCACAGTTGAAAGCTCATTCAGCCCGAACGAACTTCCAACTGTGGCCCTTTTACAGAACCGTTTTGGCCGAATGGGCCCCTAAATCAGGATGGCGAAGCCCCCTTTAGGGGCTTGGGGGACCGTTGGTGGATTGGTAATCAAAAAAAGGGAAACACCCGCGTGCTTCCCTTGCTCATGCAAAGATAACAAGGAAATGATGAGAAACCAAACGCAATAGGAAAAAAGCGAACAAAGATAGAGCCCATACGCACTTGTCGCCAACGTGTGTAGGCAGGATGATTTGTATGGAAGTACGAAAAAATCCCGTTTCTTCTTGCAAAGAAACGGGATTGGAATATATTGGCATCAAGCCTCCGGCATGGAGCCGGAAGACCGATGCTGCATACACAGTTTAGAGCTGCGGACCGGCTGCTACGAGAGCCTTACCGGCTTCGTTGCCTTCATACTTCTTGAAGTTCTTGATGAAGCGGGCAGCCAGATCCTTGGCTTTCTCATCCCACTGGGCGGCATTGGCGTAAGTGTCGCGCGGATCGAGAATCTCGGTAGCCACACCTTCGAGCTTCGTGGGAACCACAAAGTTGAAGTAAGGAATGGTCTTCGTGGGAGCTGCATCAATGGAGTGGTTGAGGATAGCGTCGATGATGCCACGGGTATCGCGGATAGAGATGCGCTTGCCTGTGCCGTTCCAACCGGTATTCACGAGGTAGGCCTTGGCACCGCTCTTTTTCATCTTCTTCACCAGTTCCTCAGCATACTTGGTGGGGTGAAGCTCCAAGAAAGCCTGACCGAAGCAAGCGGAGAATGTGGGAGTGGGCTCGGTGATGCCACGCTCGGTGCCGGCCAACTTGGCGGTGAAGCCGGAGAGGAAGTAGTACTTGGTCTGCTCGGCGTTCAGAATGGACACGGGAGGCAGCACACCGAAAGCATCGGCGCTCAGGAAGATAACCTGCTTGGCGGCAGGACCCTGAGAAGCGGGACGCTGGATATTCTTGATGTGGTAGATGGGGTAAGACACGCGAGTGTTCTCGGTGACGCTCTTGTCGGCGAAATCAATCTTGCCGTCCTTGTCAACGGTCACGTTCTCGAGCAGTGCATCGCGGGTGATGGCACCGTAGATGTCGGGTTCGGCCTCCTTGTCGAGGTTGATCACCTTGGCATAGCAGCCACCTTCGTAGTTGAACACGCCCGTATCGTCCCATCCGTGCTCGTCGTCGCCGATGAGCTTACGCTTCGGGTCGGTAGAAAGTGTGGTCTTACCGGTGCCGGAGAGACCGAAGAAGATGGCGGTGTTTTCACCGTTCATGTCGGTGTTGGCAGAGCAGTGCATGGAAGCCATGCCCTTCAGCGGCAGGAAGTAGTTCATCATGGAGAACATACCCTTCTTCATTTCACCGCCATACCAAGTGTTGATGATCACCTGCTCCTTGCTGGTCACGTTGAACACAACGGCTGTCTCAGAGTGCAGACCCAGTTCTTTCCAGTTCTCAACCTTAGCCTTGGAAGCGTTGTAAACGATGAAGTCGGGCTCCTGGTCGAAGTCGGCTTCGCTCTGGGGACGGATGAACATGTTGGTCACAAAGTGAGCCTGCCAGGCCACTTCAACGATGAAGCGCACCTTCATGCGGGTGTCCTTGTGTGTGCCGCAGAAACCGTCGACCACAAACAGGCGCTTGTTTGAAAGTTCCTTCTTGGCAATTTCCTTCACGGCAGCCCAAGCTTCCTTGGTGGCGCGGTGATTGTCGTTCTTGTATTCGTCGGAAGTCCACCACACGGTGTCGTGGGAGTTCTCGTCGTCGACGATGAACTTGTCTTTAGGAGAACGGCCGGTGTAGATGCCGGTCATTACGTTGATGGCGCCAAGCTCTGTTTCCTGGCCCTTTTCATAACCTACGAGACCTTCCTTGGTCTCCTCGTTGAACAACACTTCGTAAGAAGGATTGTAGAGAACTTCGGTCGTACCTGTGATGCCGTACTTCTCTAAGACTGACTTGTCAAACTTTGCCATTGTGTTTAATGTATTTAGTTGTGAATAAACTCCGATGCCAAGGGCGGTGGCCCCATGCCTCTTACAGGAGGAGTTTTTACCTTAAAAACCGACCGCAAAGTTAGTGAAAAAGCAGAAAACTGACAACTTTCAGGGCCCAAAATTGGGCATCATGTCATCTTTTTAGGTTAAAGAATTTAAAATTTCAAGCCCCGTCCGGCTATTTGACATTTAGAGTTTGCAATTTATCCATCATCTGCTTTTCATGCGGAAACGATGCCGAAAAACGACAATTAGACGCCCGCCATCGGCATAGATAAAGGCTTGAAAGTCAGCAGATAGCACACTTACACCCCTTATGTGCAGTTTTCGCAAAAAGAAAGAGGCTAACAAACATAATTATACCGTTGATTATCACAATTCAGAATAAAATTGTACCTTTGCAGTCAAAACTGAAGCAAAGTATGAAAATCATCAACTTGAGTGAGCAGAACTCAATCATCGGCCAGTATATGGCCGAAATGAGAGACGTTGAGTATCAGAAAAACCGATTGTTATTTCGCAACAACATCACCCGCATCGGCGAGTTTGAAGCCTTTGAAATTTCCAAGACACTCGACTATGAGACCGTGGATGTCACCACCCCGCTGGGTGTGGCGCAGGTGAACGTGCCCACCGACAAGATCGTGTTGGCCACCATCTTTCGCGCCGGACTGCCTTTCCACGAAGGCTTCCTCAACATTTTCGACCACGCCGGCAATGCTTTCGTTTCGGCCTATCGCGAATATACCGATGCCGAGCACCACAAGGTGGGCATCCATGTGGAGTATCTCGCTACGCCGAGCATCGACGGCAAAAACCTCATCATCGCCGACCCGATGCTGGCCACGGGCGGTTCGATGGAGCTGGGTTACAAGGCTTTCCTCACCAAGGGCACCCCGAAGCGCATCCACGTGTGCAGCGTGATAGCCACTCCCGAGGGCATCGAACACATCAAGAATGCCTTCCCTGAAGACAAGACCACCATTTGGTGCGCAGCCATCGACCCGGGCATGAACGAGCACAAATACATCGTGCCGGGCTTCGGCGATGCCGGCGACCTCTGCTACGGCGGCAAACTGTAAACGGCTTCCACATCATCACATACGGCTCTTGGAAACATCCGCATTCCGCTTGTTTCCAAGAGCCGTATTTCCTTTTCTTTTCCAAACATCTGACCTTCTCGTCCACCCCCCCATATAATTAAGGTCATTCCATTCCTTATACTCTTTGTTGGGGCGAAAAAGCATTCAGGTAGCCCCACAAAGAGAGCCGTCATGTTATTTCAACAAGGCTGAAAAGGGAGCAGACCGGGGGAAGATTCGTCTTTTCGGAATGCAAACGTTTACGCAAAATTTAAGCTCTTTTGTTTGCATTTTAGGGCATTTATTAACTCTTTGCTGCTTACTTTTGCAAATACCATTCCTAATAACATTCTGGCATAAGGTGTCCATGAGCACGTTTCGGAGCCTCATTTTCATCCATGAAAAAACTTTTCACCTGCCTAAAACCGATAAACAATTACCATAATGAAACAGAAACTCCTATGGTTGGCAGTCCTCCTGTTGAGCGGCATCATCTCAATCGAGGCCGACGGCTATACCGACAATTTCACCGGAGGGCGCACCGACTTCCGTGATGAGACCATCTACTTCATGATGACCACCCGTTTCTACGACGGCGATCCGAGTAACAATGTGCTGTGTTGGGACAACCAGCAGGAACAAATCAAGACCGGCGATCCCTGCTGGCGTGGAGATTTCAAAGGTATCATCAATAAACTCGACTACATCAAGGCCCTCGGTTTCACGGCCATTTGGATTACCCCCGTGGTGCAGAACGCTTCGGGCTACGACTATCACGGCTATCACGCCATGGATTTCTCGAAGGTGGACAGCCGCTATGAGAGTCGGGATGTGAACTTCCAGACGCTCATCGACAAGGCACATGCCAAGGGCATCAAAATCATCCTCGACATTGTGCTCAACCATACAGGCAATTTTGGCGAGAGTTATCTCTGCCCTGAATTTACCCGCAACCCCGACATCCGCAATCAAGCGAGCCTCGAAGCGTGCATGACACCCAACACCGGCCTTCTCGGGGCAGACTATCCATCGCTGGCTCCGAGTGCGCAGTATCAACGACGGTTGGCCATGATGAAGAACACCGACGGCAAAAACCATGACAAGAACAACTATTGGCACCACTTCGGCAACTTCAACTGGGACAACGAAACACGCTGGTGGGCACAGATTGCGGGCGACTGCGTGGACTTGAATACGGAAAATCCAAAGATCTACAACTATCTGGTGAAGTGCTATGGCGAATTCATCAAGATGGGAGTCGACGGCTTCCGCATCGACACCTCCGGCCATATAGCCCGCCTGACATTCAACAGGGCTTTCATTCCCGCCTTTCAGAAACTCGGCGAACAGTATGCCTCCAAACGCCTGAACGGCGCGCCGTTCTATATGTTCGGCGAGGTGTGCGCCCGCTTCGGCAGTGTCGTCTATCGCAACCAGGCCGCCCTGTCACCTTTCTTCTACACGTGGGAAAGTCCGTCGAAGTATGCTTGGAGCGAGGATGAGGGCGAATGGACGGACAAGGAATATCCCGTGTCGGAAGGACTGCACTTCAGCAACACCAACATGGCGGCCTGCGAAGCCGAATATGCCGACTACAACACCGGCAAAACAGATGAGTTCAGCTCCGACAATGCCTTCCTCCGCGGCAACGACTACCACGCGCCCGACTACTCCGGTGCCTCGGGATTCAACGTGATAGACTTTCCCATGCACTACAATTTCAGCAATGCCGGCAGCGCAGTGGGCATCGCCAAGAGCGGTGACAACCTCTACAACGATGCCACTTGGAACGTGGTCTACGTCGATTCCCACGACTACGGTCCGCAGCCCAGCGACCAGATACGCTTCAACGGCGGCACGGCGCAGTGGGCGGAAAACCTCAGCCTAATGTTCACTTTCCGCGGCATCCCTTGCATTTACTACGGGTCGGAGGTGGAATTTCGGGCCGGACAAAAGATAGACAACGGCCCCAACGGACCGCTTAGCGAGACCGGGCGTGCCTATTTCGGAGGCTATCTCACGGGTGATGTTACCGCTTCCGACTTCGGAGAATACGTGGCTTCGGGCAATGTTGCTGCCACACTCAACCAAGATTTGGCCCAACACCTGCGCCGTCTCAATCTCATCCGCAAGGCCGTGCCGGCCCTGCGCAAAGGTCAGTACAGCTGGGAGGGATGCTCCTCCAATGGCGGTTACGCCTTCAAGCGGCGCTACACGGGTGGCGGAGTGGACAGCTACGCCCTCGTGGCCCTCAACACCGGGGCCACATTCACGGGTGTGCTCAACGGCACCTACACCGATGTCGTGACGGGCAACACCATCCACGTGACGGGCGGCACACTCTCCACGGACAGCTTCTCTGGCCAGGGCAACATGCGCATCTACGTGCTCAACGGTCCGGGAAAGATCGGTGAAGACGGCCGGTTCCTCTATGGCGGCACACCGGTAAGCAAAGCCTCGCAGACATCCTACGACGGCAAGCAGGAGGCCGGCACCGACCGGTATATCACGGCCGATGATGTCGTGAAAGCTGCAGCCGTGGTTCTCTCACCGGCCGGTGGCACTTTCAAGACCGAGACGGCTACCATCACGGCTTCGCTCAACGCTACCGCCACCGGAGGCTGGTATCGGATAGGCACCGGCAGCAAGATGAGCATCTCCTCACCGGGCACTTTCACCATCGGCAGCGACATGGCTTTCGGTGACGAAGTGACCGTGACATGGGGGGCAACGGGGGCCGACGGAGTGGAGCACACAGGCTCGGCCACTTATAAGAAGGTGGATCCCCAAGCGGCTATCACCATCTATGTGAAAGCCAACACGGCCCCTAACCTCTATGCTTGGACAGTGGCAAGCGGCAAAACTACCGAACTCAATGGCGGCTGGCCGGGCAAAACGATGACACAGACGGTCACCATCGCCGGACAGCAGTTCTACACCCACTCGTTCTCCGATGTGGAGAGCCTCAATGTGATCTTCAACAACGGTTCTGCCAAGACGGCCGACATCACCGGCATCACAACCGACACCTACTTTATATACGACGGAGGTACAAGTTGTGAGAAGACCGCCAAACCCACAGAGGAAACGCCAACCGACTGCATAAGCATCACCATGCCCGGCGACTACACCACTTATTGCTGCGACAAAGACTTGAAGTTGGGCGGCATTTCGGGTCTGAAAGCCTTTGTGGTGTCGGGTTATAGAAAAATAAACGGCACGCTACAGATGGTTCTGACAAAGGCGGAGGATGCCACGGCCGGCACCGGCCTCATCTTGAAGGGGACAGCCGGGACTACCTACCGGATTCCTTACGCCACCGCCGAATACACCTATGGCAATTATCTCGTGGGATGTACAAGCCCACAGACCATCTACTCCACAGACGGCATCTGCCACAATTATGTGTTTGTCAAAGCCAATGGGCATTATTCTTTTGCCAAAGTGGCAAACAGCCGTGCTCTCCCGGCGGGCAAGGCATACCTCCGGCTCCCGGCAACACTTGTTCCGGCAGGAGCCAAATATATCGACTTCGTGGAAGAACAGAACACGACCGGTATCGACGAAATCACTTCGGCAAAGGATGACGGCTATTACTACACGCTCTCCGGAGTGCGTGTGGACAAGCCCGCCAAAGGTGTTTACATCAGGAATGGGAAGAAATATATCTTCAAATAAAATCCTCTGTATTAACCAATTTAAAGTAAAAAGACATGTTTGCAGAAAAGAAAATGTATGTCACTCCCCACGTGAAAATGTTGGGAATGGATGGTGAAGAAATCTTGGCCGGTTCCGATCCCGTCGGTATGGAAGAAGGGGAGTCAGGCCCCAAAATCTCCGTAGAAGGCGATGACACCGGAAAAGAATTGGCCGCCAAGGAAAATTGCTACAGCGTCTGGGACGATTAACCCACAGGAGGAACATCACGGGAAGCACCCCTTACCCTTTAAATTCTATTTTACAAACCCTATTTTACTAACCAATGACATGAACAAGAAGACACTACAACAGGCAAAACACTATGCCATGATGCTCTTCATGGTCTTAGTGTCTTTGCAGTCGGCCCTTGCCGGCAACGGCTATGGGCTGCCCAAGACCATTCAGGAGGGTGTGATATTGCACTGCTTCGACTGGAAGTACACCGACATCACGGCCAATCTGCCGAACATTGCCGCTGCAGGATTCACCGCCGTGCAGACTTCTCCGGCCCAAACCAACTACGACGGCCCGACCAGTTGGAACACGCTCTACCGGCCTCGCGACACCGAAATCGGTCCCAACACGCTCGGAACGAAGGCCGACCTCGCCACCCTTTGTGCCGAAGCGCACAAGCTGGGCATCAAGGTGATTGTGGATGTGGTGGCCAACCACACCGACGGCATTCTCAAATGGGTGGCCGATTTCTGGAAAAATACCGACCTCTATCACACGCATGGGGACAACATCAACTGGGGAGACCGCTGGCAGGTGACCCACGGCGAAATTGGCATGAAAGACCTCAAGACCGAGGATCCGCGCGTGCAGCAGAAGTTCAAGGACTACATACAGGCACTGAAAGCCATCGGCGTGGACGGTTGCCGCTTCGATGCGGCCAAGCACATCGGGCTGCCCTCGGAGGGAGACGGCTTCTGGCCGGCCATCATAGACAAGGACATGTTCAACTACGGCGAAATACTCGAGAACACGGGCGGCGACGACAGCAAACTGCTGCCCGAATACATGCAGTATATGAGCGTCACCGACAGCCGCTACGGCACCGACAACGTTTTGGGAGCTGCCAAAAACGGGCAGGCAACACTGTATGGGGGAGGCAACTACTCTTTCACTTACAGCACCGACAAGCTCATCTACTGGGGCGAGAGCCACGACACCTATTGCAACAAAAAAGGCCATAGTGTCGGCGTAAGCCAGGAAGTGGTGGACCGCGCCTACGCTGTGGCCGCTTCCCACAACAACATTCCGGCCCTCTACTTCTCGCGCCCTGTGGGCACCGACGGGCTCGGTGCGCAGGCCGGAGCGATGGGCAGCACGCACTACACGAGCAAGTCGGTGGCCGAGGTGAACAAGTTCCACAATGCCATGGCAGGCAAGGGGGACTATTACACAGCCGCGGGCAGCGTGGCTTCCATCTCGCGCAAGGACGGCGGGGCCATCGTCGTGAATTTCCAAGGAGGTGGCAGCGTGAGCGTGGCCAACGGCGGAGGCTATGCCACACCGGGCACTTACACCGACCGCGTGTCGGGCAACACGTTCACCATCACCGCGACCACCATCAGCGGCACGACCGACGCATCGGGCATTGCCGTGCTCTACGAGGAGGCCAATCCCTCCCCGACCGTGGTCTTGAGCCCAAAGGGAGGCCCGTTCAAGGCCGAAAGCCTCGACCTCACAGCCACGCTCCGCCATGCCACCGCGGGCTGGTATCAGGTGGGCACTGCCGAAAAGGTGAACTTCACGGGCAATGCCACTTTCACCATCGGAGCCGGCGTGGACTACGGAAAGACCATCACCGTGAAGTGGGGAGCCACCGGAACAGACGGAACAGAGGCCACGGGCAGTGAGACTTTCACCAAGACAGATCCCAACGCCAAAGTGTATGTCTACTACAACAACCCCTACAACTGGGCCAATGTGAACTGCTATCTCTATAAGGATAAGGTGAATAATTCATGGCCGGGCAAACCCATGACCTACGATGCCGCCATCAGCATCAACGGCAAGACGGGGTGGTGGTATTTTGAAGTGCCCGAAACCTACGCCACGGGCCATGTCATGGTGACCGATGGCAAGGCTTCCGGCACCCGGCAATATCCCGGAGCCGGCCAACCGGGCATCCGGCTCAACGGCAATTCGCTCTACATTGACGGTGAGACCACCGGCGAGACCACCGTCACGCCCGGCAACCAGCCCACCCCTCCTACACCTGATGATCCCACGACAGGCATCACCATCTATGTGAAGGCCGACAACGCTCCCTATCTCTACGCATGGGACAACGACAAAAACAAGCTGAACGGCCAATGGCCGGGCAAGCTGATGACTGCGCAGACCACCATCAACGGCATCTCTTTCTATTATCAGTCGTTCAACGAGAATCCCATCAACATCATCTTCAATGATAACAATAACCACCAGACAGCCAACATCATGGGTGTCACAAGCACGAGCTACTTTTCATACGATGGGACAACGGGTTACGAAAAGATAGAACCGCCCGTCAAACCGGATGGCGTGGAAATCACACTGAGCGGAGAATACACCTCTTTTGCCAGTTCTGAAAATCTGAACTTCAAAGATGTGGACGGGCTGAAAGCCTACATCGTCTCGGGATATAAAAAGAGTAAGGGCAACCTCACCATCGTTTTGCTCAAAGCAGACTACGTGCCGGCCGGCACGGGCCTTATCCTGAAAGGCACGGCCAACACCACCTACACGGTGGGCAAGATGGAGATGGAAGCCGGTTATCATAACTTTCTGAAAGGCGTGACCGCTCCAACGACCATCAGCACCACCGAAGGCGACAACACCAACTATGTGTTCGTCAAGGACAATGGCCGGTATGCTTTTGCCAAAGTGGCAAGCACACGCTCCCTTCCCGCCGGCAAGGCCTATCTCCGGTTGCCCACTTCCGTCTCGGCTACAGCCGGTGCAAAGGCTATCGGCTTCGTCATAGAGGGGGAGACCACGGGCATCAACGAGGTGGCTCCGGCAGTTCCGGCAGCCGATGAGGACTACTACACGCTCTCGGGCATCAAGACCCGTAAGCCCACCCGTGGCATCTATATCCATCAGGGCAGGAAAGTGGTGGTGATATAAGACACATTCTACCGGTTGGCTGCGTGCGGGGCATGACAGCCGGCCGGGCAAATATATTGTCAGGATCTTTCAACATGCATTTGCAAAAAGCCACAAAGTTTAGTATCTTTGCATGAGCAAGGGAAGCACTTCGGTGTTTCCCTTTTTTGATTACCAATCCACCAACGCCCCCTCCAACCCCCTAAAGGGCGTTTTTTCGGGCCGAATGGCTTTGCAAAACGGCCTTTTTCGCCTTCTCGCTCGGCCCGAATGAGCTTCTGACTGTGGCCCTTTTGCAAGGTCGTTTGGGCTTAGTGAGAAAATCAATGGGGCTAATTGGGCTGACAAGGCGGATATAGCCGGCGTGGCAAATGACTGTGGAAGAATCTCGTGTCAGGCTTTTTCGAAAGATTTAATGGTTCATACTATATAATCGCCCATCTTAAAAAGGTATAAAAGGGGAGCTATAACGAATAAAATTCGTAACTTTGCGCATTCAAACGAATTGCATTATTGTTCAACATTAGATAGTTATGGCATATTTATTCTCATCTGAATCAGTTTCAGAAGGACATCCCGACAAAGTGGCCGATCAAATCAGTGACGCGCTGCTCGACCAATTTCTGGCCTACGACGAAAACGCACGCTGTGCCATCGAAACCTTTAACACCACCGGACAGGTGGTCATCATGGGCGAAGTGAAGAGCAAGGAATATATCGACTTGCAGACCATCGCCCGCAAAACCATTCTCAACATCGGTTATAACAAGGCCGAATATCAGTTTGACGGCAACTCGTGCGGCATCATGACGGCCATCCACGAGCAGAGCGACGACATCAACCGCGGTGTGGACCGGGCTGATGAAAACGATCAGGGAGCCGGAGACCAGGGCATGATGTTCGGCTACGCCTGCAACGAGACCGACAACCTGATGCCTGTCTCGCTCGACTTGGCACACCTCATCGTGCGCACACTGGCCGACATTCGCAAGGAGGGCAGGCAGATGACCTACCTGCGCCCCGACTCGAAGAGTCAGGTGACCATTGAATATGGTGACGACAACACGCCCCGCCGCATCGACACCATCGTGGTGTCTACCCAGCACGATGACTTCATCAAGCACTCCGACGGCACTGACAACGACGAGGCGATGCTGGCCAAGATACGCGAAGATGTGGTGAACATCCTCATCCCGCGCGTGAAGGCGCAGTTGGGCGAGAAGGTACTCGGACTGTTCAATGACGACATCAAATATATGGTGAACCCCACAGGCAAGTTTGTCATCGGAGGACCACACGGCGACACCGGACTCACGGGCCGCAAGATCATCGTAGACACCTACGGAGGCAAGGGTGCCCACGGCGGCGGAGCTTTCTCGGGCAAGGACTCAAGTAAGGTGGACCGCTCAGCAGCCTACGCCGCCCGCTACATCGCCAAGAATATGGTGGCGGCAGGCGTGGCCGACGAAATGCTCGTGCAACTGGCCTACGCCATCGGTGTGGCACAGCCCGTGAGCGTGTATGTGAACACCTACGGCCGCAGCCACGTGCAACTGACCGACGGCGAAATAGCCGAGCGCATCAAGACGATGTTCGACCTGCGCCCCAAAGCCATTGAGCGCACGCTCAAGTTGCGCCAGCCCATGTATCTCGAAACGGCAGCCTACGGGCACATGGGACGCCGGAACGAGGTGGTGAAGAAGACCTTCGAGAGCCGCTACCATGAGAAAAAGGAAATCGATGTGGAGCTCTTCACATGGGAAAAGCTCGACAAGGTGACTGAGATCAAGACCGCATTCGGGTTGTAACGATGACCGCACAGCAGGCAGATACTTCCGCAATAGGCACTGCCGAGGTGCAGTCGGCCGCCGAGACAATGCACTCCGGCGGTCGGCCAACGCCTCGTGAGGTGTTAAGCCGGTTGCCGGCCAACGCCACGCCCGAACAGCAGGACTCCGCCATACAGCAACACTTCAAACCCGGCAAAATCACGTGGAGCACCATGCCCGACACGCTCCACCTGCCCGGACACACCAAAGGCAAGAGCCTGCGCGACGTGAGCCTGCCACAATACTACAAGGAGTCGTTCTTTTCGAACGACTCCCTCTTCCACCCCGAACTCAAAGGCGGGCGGCAAGGTGTGGCGGGCGACCCTGTGCCCTACACCGTGGCGGGCGACAACCTTATCACAAGTCTGCTCATAGGCTGTGTACTGCTGTCGATGCTCACCTTCGCACGTTCGGGCCGGTTCATCGCCACACAGGCCAAAAACTTTTTCTTCCGGTCGAAGTTAGGCCCCACAACCATCATCGAGACTTCAGGAGAGGTGCGCTTCCAGCTCTTCTTTGTGCTCCAGACATGCCTGTTCTTCGCCATCGGCTACTTCTTCTACATCCGCACGTTCGTGAGCGACACGTTCATCATCGAGCAATACCAAATCATTGGGATATTCACCGCCATACTGGCCGCCTATTTCCTCGTGAAGGCTATCGCCTATGCCCTCACCGGATGGGTGTTCTTCGACAAGAAAAAAAACGAACAATGGATGAAGTCCTACCTCTTCCTCGTATCGCTCGAAGGACTGGCTCTCTTCCCCATGATCATGCTTCAGGCCTACTTCGGATGGTCCATGCAAAACTCTGTGGTTTATACCATTTGCCTCTTGGTTTTGTTCAAATTGCTTACATTTTATAAGTCCTATATCATCTTTTTCCAAAGAATGGGGGCTTTTCTGCAAATAATTTTGTACTTTTGTGCCCTCGAAATCATCCCCTTATTTGCTTTAAAGGGCATTTTGACGACTATAGGTAATTATTTGAAAATAAATTTTTAGGACACTGATGATAAAGAAGATCCTGGTTTCCCAGCCCAAACCGGCAAGCGAGAAATCTCCATATTATGACATAGAGAAGACCTACGGTGTGGAATGTGTGTTCCGTCCATTCTTCAAGGTGGAAGGTATCACCGCCAAGGAGTTCCGCCAGCAAAAGATCAATCTGCTCGACTACACGGCCGTTGTCTTCACTTCCCGTCATGCCATCGATAATTTCTTCAAACTGGCCAAGGAGCTTCGTGTCACCATTCCCGAAGACATGAAGTATTTCTGCGTCATTGAGACCATCGCACTCTACATCCAAAAGTATGTGCAGTATCGCAAGCGCAAGGTGTTCTTCGGCACTTCCGGCAAGATGACCGATCTTGTGCCGCTGATGACAAAGCACAGGGGCAATAAGTTTCTCGTGCCGATGAGCAGTGTCCACAACGACGACGTGAAGAATCTGCTCGACGAGAAAGGGCTCTGCCACACCGAATGCGTGATGTATCGCACGGTGAGCAACGATTTCACCGACGAGGAGCGGGCCCATTTCGACTACGACATGCTCGTGTTCTTCAGTCCTACGGGCGTGAAAGCACTCAAGAAAAACGTGCCCCACTTCGAGCAGGGCGACATCAAGATAGCCGCCTTCGGGCCGGCCACGGCCAAGACCATTGAGGAAGAAGGCCTGCGGCTCGACCTTCAGGCACCCTCCAAGGAGTTCCCCTCCATGACGGGCGCACTGGAAAATTATCTCAAGACACATCGCCAATAACAACATAGACACCTCCTTTACCCCTCCCGCACCATGCCTGCATCCCAATCGTTCACACTGGCCAAGGCAGAGCGGATATGCAGCAAAAAGCTGACAGACCGCCTCTTCAACGGCAGTTCCGGCAGAAGTCTGTCGGCATTTCCATTGCGGATGGTCTATACCGTTGTTTCTCGCGAGGAAGATGCGCCTGCGGCACTCATGCTGGTGAGTGTACCCAAGCGGCATTTCAAGCGCGCCGTGAAGCGCAACCGGGTGAAGCGGCAGGTGAGGGAAGCATTCAGAAAGAACAAGCAGCTACTGCTCCCGGGACTCGAAAGCTGTCCCGACCGGCAAGCAGCCATGGCCTTTATCTGGCAAAGTGACGAATTGTTCGACACCGCGACGGTAGAGAGAAAGGTGCAGTCGCTCTTGCAACGGCTCTCCGAGCGGCTGTCCGAGCGGCTGTCCGCAGCAACGGTTGAGGGGCCGATTGCGCCTGCCAAACAGACCATCAAAGTTCCGGACGAGCCTAAGGAGGACAAGGCATGAACCGGTTTAAGGCGATCCGAAAGGCGATCGTGTGGCTCCTGATACTGCCCATCCGATTCTATCAGCTGGCCATCTCCCCCCTTACCCCTCCCTCCTGTCGTTTCACACCCACCTGTTCCGAATACGCCCGACAGGCACTCATCAAACACGGGCCGGTGAAGGGGCTGCTGTTGGCGGTGTGGCGCGTCCTCAGATGCAATCCCTGGGGTGGCAGCGGGTACGACCCCGTGCCGTAAGTTTCTTGCCCGGCAAGGCCCCAACACCTTATCATATAAATAAAAAACGATTTCATTCGATGATGAAAAACTTTGTTGAAGAATTAAAATGGCGCGGAATGTTGGCGCAAATCATGCCCGGAACCGAGGAATATCTCAACGAGCATCTGGTGTCGGCCTATCTCGGCACCGACCCTACGGCCGACTCGCTGCACATCGGTCACCTCTGCGGCATCATGATGCTGCGCCACTTGCAGCGCTGCGGACACAAGCCCTATCTGCTGGTAGGTGGAGCCACGGGCATGATCGGTGACCCCTCGGGCAAAAGCCAGGAGCGCAACCTTTTAGATTCCGAGACACTCTACCATAACCAGGAAGCCATCAAAAAGCAGGCAACCAAGTTCCTCGACTTCGACAGTGACGAGCCCAACAAGGCCGAGATGGTGAACAACTACGACTGGATGAAGGACTTCACGTTCCTCGACTTCGCCCGCGAAGTGGGCAAGCACATCACCGTGAACTATATGATGGCCAAGGACTCTGTGAAAAAACGCCTCAACGGTGAAGCCAGCGACGGTCTTTCGTTCACCGAATTCACCTACCAGCTCCTCCAAGGCTACGACTTCCTCTACCAATATCAACACTACGGGGTGCGCCTGCAACTGGGCGGCAATGACCAGTGGGGCAACATGACCACCGGCACCGAACTCATCCGCCGCACGCTCGGGGCCGATGCCGAAGCCTTCTGCCTCACCTGTCCGCTCATCACCAAGGCCGACGGAAAGAAGTTCGGGAAGACCGAGAGCGGCAATGTGTGGCTCGACCGCAACCGCACCACACCCTACGCCTTCTACCAATTCTGGCTCAATGTGAGCGACGACGATGCCGAGAGATACATCAAGATATTCACCAGTCTGGAGCGTGACGTCATCGAAGCACTCATCGAGGAGCACCGGCAGGATCCCGGTCGCCGCGTGTTGCAGAAGCGGTTGGCCGAGGAAGTGACCACGATGGTTCACTCCCGGGAAGACCTTGACATGGCCATCGCCGCCAGTAACATCCTTTTCGGAAAGGCTACGAAAGACAGTCTGGCCCAACTCGACGAGGCCACGCTCAACGACGTGTTTGCCGACGTGCCACATTACGATCTTGACAAGAGCCTGCTCGGACAAACGGCCGTGGACTTGTTTTGCAGCGAAGACATGGACATCTTCCCCAGCAAAGGCGAAATGCGCAAGCTCGTCAAGGGCGGCGGTGTGAGCCTGAACAAGGAGAAGCTCGCAGCTTTCGACCGTCCGATAACGGCCGATGACCTCATCGACGGCAAATATCTGCTCGTGCAGCGTGGCAAGAAGAATTACTACCTGCTCACGATGAAGTAAAGAAAATGGCTTGAAAATTTGGTAGTGGACAAAAAATCCACTATCTTTGCATACGTTTTTAGTTTGGGTCATGGTGTAATGGTAACACTACAGGTTTTGGTTCTGTCATTCCCGGTTCGAATCCGAGTGACCCAACAAGCAATGGTTCCCGCAGTTCGTCGAGCAATCGATGGCCTGCGGATTCTTTTTATCCCACCACTACCGACCTTTAGGTTTATTTAATCATGCGTTCCTTATATTGTTCCAACTCCACTTCCAATTATCATTTCACACATGGAAACCTCATCTAAAAAGAGACCGTTTTATATTTTAGTAGCCTCGCTTCTGCTGGTTGTCGGCATCGGAACAGACCTTTACCTATGGTATCGGGCTTCACACAAAGCACTACCGAAGTCGTACGACAAACAATATCAGGCTACACAGCAGACCGAAGCCTCCATCGACACGGCGGCCGATATCAAGATCATCAGGGAGTTTTATGAAGTATCGGGCCAAGACCCCATTCCCGACACGATAGACTGGATGGCGTTTCGCAAGCGTCATCTCACCCAAACACTGATTGATTATATCGAACTGATAGGAACACATTGCGACTACGACGCGATGACTCGTTCACAAGACACACCGACAAGTTTTCTGAAGACACTGCGCGTGAGGGCCTTAAAGGGAGACTGGTATATGGTGAGCTACTATGCCGACTATGAAAAGGAATGGATGCGGATTCCCGTCAGGATGGTGACCGACCGTGACGGAAAGCGCAAGATAGGATTTGTCACCGATGCGTCGCAGGGCGAGAAGGCCACCGACAGCATTTTCTATCCGCAGGTCTTGAGGATGGGCAAAGTGCATCGCAACGCGCAGAGCTTCCTCCAAGACTTCTACCGCTCCTACATGTCCACCTACCTCACTCCCGACCTGAACGCCCCTGCCTACCGCAAATGGCTGGTCAACCACTATGTGGCGAAAGCACTGCGCACGGATGGAGGGGACGGTGTCCTCTATCTGCTGTGCGAGTTGTTTTCCACAGCCGTCTCCAACAAGCATTGGCAGCCCCACTATCAACTCAAGCCCACGAAGCAGACAGGGTGGTATGAGGCCTCCGACGGGACAGATGCCGACTACGGACGGCACTACGTGAAGGTGGAGAAAGCGGGCAATGACTATCTCATCACCGACATGAAAAGCCTTGAAGAGGACGATGAGCCGGAAGACCGGGAGGAATGTTTTGAAATAGTGGAACAGATGCCCGAGTTCCCCGGCGGCCTACGCAAGCTGCTTGAATATCTCGGGAGCCACACCACTTATCCCGAAAGTGCGCAGAAACAGGGACTTGAAGGTCGTGTGATAATCTCATTCGTCGTGGAAAAAGACGGCAGCATCGCCGATGCGAAGGTCGAAAGATCGGCCGCTCCCGATTTGGATGCCGAAGCCTTGCGCGTTGTCCGGGCCATGCCCCTCTGGAAACCGGGCATGCACCACGGCGACCCCGTGCGTGTAAGGTTTCGAGTGCCGATTACTTTCCGACTGTCAGAGTAGCGGTTTTGCACTTTCGGCTCATGCTCCTTTTTGTTTATTTAAGTATTCGTCGGCAAAGAAACGACCCCTAAAGAGCTGACATACAATTAAATTTCGTATCTTTGCAACAGACAAATCAAAAAACTCATGAAAACCAATTACGAGCTTCGCCATGCCACCAATCCGCAGGATGCAAAGGCTTACGACACCGCAAGACTGCGCAAGGAGTTTCTCATCGATAGACTTTTTGCAGCCGATGAAGTCAACCTCGTCTACTCCATGTACGACCGAATGATCGTCGGAGGGGCCATGCCCGTGGGCGAAGAACTGCAACTGGAGGCCATCCCGCCGCTGAAAGCCCCCTCTTTCACCCACCGCAGGGAGGTGGGCATCTTCAATGTGGGAGAAGGCGACGGCCTCGTCAGGGCGGGCGATGAGGTGTTCCGACTCGGCTACAAGGAAGCCCTCTACATCGGGAGCGGCGACCGCGACGTGTCTTTCGGCTCGCAGGAGCCTGACCGTCCGGCCCGGTTCTATTTCAACAGCGCCCCGGCCCACACGTCCCATCCCACCCGCAAGGTGACCAAAACCGATGCCGTGAGCGTCAATATGGGCTCGTTGGAAACCTCCAATGAGCGCACCATCAACAAGATGCTCGTCAATCAGGTGCTCCCCACCTGCCAGTTGCAGATGGGAATGACCGAGCTGGCCCCGGGAAGCGTGTGGAACACCATGCCCGCCCACGTGCATAGCCGGCGCATGGAGGCCTATTTCTATTTCGAGGTGCCCGACGGTCAGGCCGTCTGCCACCTCATGGGCGAGCCCCAAGAGACGCGCCACCTCTGGATGAAGGACCATCAGGCCGTGCTCTCGCCCGAATGGAGCATCCATAGTGCGGCTGCCACGCACAACTACACGTTCATCTGGGGCATGGCAGGAGAAAATCTCGACTATGCCGACCAAGACTTTTCCGAAATCACGGAACTGCGCTGAATGCTCCGCTGCCGGCCATTACGTAAACCGGGCGGCCCGCACGTATGTTTCTATGACTACAAACTATCATACAAACCCTTAAATAATTAATGACAATGACAAGTTTAAAAGATTTCTCACTCGAAGGCAAAAACGCCTGGATCACAGGTGCTTCCTACGGCATCGGATTCAACATCGCCTCGGCTTTTGCCGCTGCAGGCATCAAAAACATCATCTTCAACGACATCAATCAGGAGCTCGTTGACCGCGGCTTGGCTGCCTATAAGGAAGCCGGCATCGCCAACGTGCACGGCTATGTGTGCGACGTGACGAAAGAAGACCAAGTGGCCGAGCTCGTGAAAACCATCCACGCCGAGGTGGGACAGATTGACATCCTCGTCAACAACGCCGGCATCATCAAGCGCATCCCCATGCACGAGATGAAGCGCGCCGAGTTCCAACAGGTCATCGACATCGACCTCGTGGGCCCGTTCATCGTCTCCAGTGCCGTCATTCCCGAGATGATGGAGCGCAAGGAGGGCAAGATCATCAATATCTGTTCGATGATGAGCGAACTGGGCCGGGAGACCGTGTCGGCCTACGCCGCCGCCAAGGGCGGACTGAAGATGCTCACCCGCAACATCTGCTCCGAGTATGGCGAGTACAACATCCAGTGCAACGGCATTGGCCCGGGCTACATCGCCACCCCGCAGACCGCTCCGCTGCGTGAGCGCCAGCCCGACGGCAGCCGCCATCCCTTCGACAGCTTCATCTGCGCCAAGACTCCCGCAGGCCGCTGGCTCGACCCCTCCGAACTCGGTGGGCCTGCCGTGTTCCTGGCCTCCCATGCCTCCGATGCTGTCAACGGCCATGTGCTCTACGTGGACGGCGGCATCCTGGCTTACATCGGCAAGCAGCCTAAGTAAGCGAAAACCCTGCATAGCCCCGTCGCCAACCCGGCGACGGAGGCACACCACCTGCCGGCCATCCCCGGCCAATAGAGGCAGGCGAAAGACGAATCCGGTAAATCGGCACAGCGCCGAACGCCAGTTTCCGTCTTCCGCCTGCCTTTTTTGTTGCCTCATCCGGCCTACTCCAATGTGCGCCCCGTTTACAATGAGCTCCGTGCGAAGCCCTTGCACACCCCGTGCAGAGGCTTTGCACCACTTGTGCATGGGCCGTGCACGGATGGTGCAAGGGCCATGTACCAACACGATACTTACTTGCCCGTCCTCTCTACTCAACCAACAAAAAAGGCGCTCCGAAAGGAACGCCTTTTATATCTAATAATCTTTACATTATTTGTTGACTGCATCGCTCAACTCTGCACCGGCCTTGAACTTGGCAACCTTCTTGGCAGCGATCTTAATCTTCTGCTTGGTAGCGGGGTTGATGCCTTCACGGGCGGGGCGCTCGGAAACAGCGAATGTGCCGAAACCTACGAGCTGAATCTTGTCACCGGCCACGAGGGCATCCTTAATAGCGTTTACTGTGGCATCAAGGGCCTTCTTAGCGTCTGCTTTGCTCAGTTCGGCAGTTGCAGCAATCTTCTCGATCAATTCTGACTTGTTCATAATTTTGGTTTATTAAATGATTAATAGTATTCCTCTATCGTTATTTGTGGACAAATATAGGAAACTCCTTTGATAAAACAAACAAAAACTAAAGAAAAATGAACATTTTTACTAAAAAAGCCCCTAAATGGCCTTGCTTTATGCCTTTTCACGGATATTTTTAGTATTTTTGTGTCCGTTATTATCAGCAAAAGGAAAAAGTATGCGCAATATACCCACTATCACCAAAAACCTGCTCATCATCAACATAGCGGCTTTCGTGGCCACGATGCTGTACGGGAAGGATGCCTACGGCGAATATCTGCTCAACGACACGCTCGGACTGCACTTCTTTCTGGCTCCCGACTTCCACATCTACCAACTCTTCACCTACATGTTTATGCACGGTGGTTTCGAGCATATCCTCTTCAACATGTTTGCCCTGTGGATGTTCGGTTGCGTAGTCGAGAATGTGTGGGGACCGAAGAAGTTCCTTTTTTATTACATTTCATGTGGCGTTGGAGCCGGTCTGTTTCAAGAGTTGGCACAATTTGTACAGTTCTACGTGGTGGCCGGTTCCAGCATTCCCGGTTTTTCCCTGTCCGACATCTGGGCCGTGGCCGCTGCTAACGGGGCCTCTCTCAACAGTTGGACCACCGTGGGAGCTTCCGGAGCCATCTATGCCATCCTGCTGGCCTTCGGCATGATATTCCCCGAAGAGCGCATCTTCATCTTCCCTCTGCCCATCCCCATCAAGGCCAAGTGGTTTGTCATGGGCTATGCCGCCATCGAACTGTTCTCGGCCATAGCCACCACGGGCGACGGCGTGGCCCATATCGCCCATCTGGGGGGCATGGTCTTCGGTTTCTTCATGATACGCTATTGGAACAAGCAAAGCCTTTCCGGCTACGGACGGTCACGGGGACAAGACTCGTTTGAGAAAATCAAGAATATCTTTGCAGGCCGCAGACGGACGGGACAACAGGCAAACGGCAATGACACATCGTCGTTTTCCTCCAGCCGGCGGAGCGACTGGGACTATAATGCCCGCAAACAAGCCGAGCAGGAAGAGGTGGACCGCATTCTCGACAAAATCAGGAAAAGCGGCTACGACAGCCTGACCAAAGAGGAGAAGCAACGGCTTTTCGACCAAAGCAACCGCAAATAAAACTTCCGGAAGATATGCTGAAACAGCTGAAATCATTCACCCTCAAAATGATGGGGGGAGCCAACGTGGCCAGCCTGCTCGTGATGCTGCTCATAGGCTGTTCCGACCGCATCAACCCGGCCGACCATCCGGCCTTGGCCAATGCGGGCCTGCTGTTTCCCGTGCTGCTGGTCGTCAATTTGGGCTTCATCGTCTTTTGGGTGCTCTTCAAGCCGCGCGGTGTCATCATCCCACTGGTGGGGTTTCTCGTCTGCTACTCGCCCGTGAGGAAATACTCCCCCGTAAATATGAGCGGTTCCGTGCCCGACAGCACGCTGAAAGTGCTATCGTTCAATGTGCAGAACTTCGGATACAGTGCCGATGGTTCGCCCGGCGACGGCCCCAATCCCATCGTCAGCTATCTGGCCCGTAGCAAGGCCGACATCATCTGCCTGCAGGAAGCGAACGGGCAGGTGATAAAGGCGGAACTTGACTCGGTGATGGGCCGTCTGTACTCCCATCACAGTGAAGAGTTGAAAGATTCCAGCGGCGACATGCTACGGCTCTACAGCCGCTTCCCCATCAAGCGTGTGGAGCGCATTCACTACCAGTCGTATGGCAATCTGAGCGTGGCTTACGTACTTGATGTGAACGGGAAAGACGTGTTGGTGGTCAACAACCACTTGGAGTCGAACCTGCTCAACCCTACCGACAAGGCCGGATTCAAAAATCTTGTGAAGGGGGAGCTTGGCCGGCACGAGGCCCGGCAGGAGTCTACCCACCTCATTGACAAACTCGCAGCAGCCTCGCGGAAACGGGCTCCGCAGGTCGATTCCGTGGCAGCCTACGTGGCCCGGCACATCGGACGGATGCCCGTCATCCTCTGCGGTGACTTCAACGAGAGCCCCATTTCCTACGCCCACTACCGCATGGAAAACCTGCTCACCGACTGCTATGTGTCTGCCGGCAACGGCCCGGGATGGTCTTATCACCGCAGCGGTATGTATGTGCGCATCGACAACATCTTCTGTTCCGACGACTGGAAACCCTACCAATGCCGGGTGGACGACAAAATCAAAGAATCGGACCATTATCCCATCGCCTGCCTATTGAAAAAACAGCTAAAACACTAAAATTTAAATATTTAACGGCTATAAATTTTTCAAAGTGAGAAAAAATAAGTATTTTTGCACGTCTATAATATATAAAATTAGGAAAAACAATAATTAAATAACATAATAAACTTAAAATGCAAAACAAAGGATTAGTAATTGTAGTAGCCGTCTTGCTGACGCTCGCAAGTATCTTCTATTTGTCTTTCTCGGCTGCCACGAGCTATTACGACAGCCAGGCGGCAAAGATAAAGGATCCTATTGCCCAGCAGGATTACAAGGATTCTGTGAAATATCTGGGCGTTTATCCTTACAAGAAGTGCCTGGAGACTCAGATCGGTCTCGGACTTGACCTGAAAGGCGGTATGAACGTTATCCTTGAGATTTCCGTGCCCGATGTTGTCGAGACACTGGCCGATCACAAGACCGACGTGGCTTTCACAAAGTCGATGGCTGAGGCAAGAGCCGAAGAAGAAAAAACTGCCAACAGTGATTTCATCACGCTGTTTGTCAATGCCTATCACAAGAATGCTCCGGGCCACAAGTTGGCTGAGGTGTTCGCCACCCAGCAGTTGCAGGGCAAGGTTTCGCCACAGAGTTCCGACTCGGAAGTGGAGAAAGCACTGCGCGCGGAGGTGAAGGCCGCCATCGACAACTCGTTCAATGTGGTGCGCACACGTATCGACAAGTTTGGCGTGGTGCAGCCCAACATCCAGAAGCTTGAAGGCCAGGAAGGCCGCATCATGGTGGAAATGCCGGGCATCAAGGAACCGGAGCGCATGCGCAAACTCTTGCAGGGAAGTGCCAACCTCGAGTTCTGGGAGACCTATAATGCCGAGGAGGTGGCCCCCTATCTGCAACAACTCGACCAGCGTGTGGCCAACGGCAGTCATGCCGAAGCCGACACTGCCACTGCCGACAGTGCCGCACAGAAGCAGGTGGCTGCCGCCAAGCAGGCCGAACCCAAATTTAAGATAGACAAGAAAGAGACCGACAAGGCCGAAGCTGCCGGCATGGCAGCACAGCAGGCAGAGGCCACCAAGCAGCACCCGTTGCTGGCCCTGTCTCTTATACA
>ENA-OXEC01000129-OXEC01000129.1-human-gut-metagenome-genome-assembly--contig:-NODE-129-length-51615-cov-41.4149_pt1 | contig 51615 bp, 60 predicted proteins | sample MGYA00249351_ERZ652235 | MGnify/ENA primary metagenome ERZ652235 (study PRJEB26925, sample SAMN05826906) | human gut metagenome | biome: ENVO:2100002; feature: ENVO:00000062; material: ENVO:00002003...
ATGATTTTAGAGAAAAACAAAGAAATTCAATATATGATAGGCGTAGTATTGTATTAAGAATTTTTACTTCAAATTTTCTTACAATCGAGCCTATCATATATTGAATTTCGGCTGTTATCCACTAAACTATGATTCTACATCCTATATGTATTTGGAAAAGTAAATTTATAATTCGATTTTAAAGATTGAGTTCTTTTAAAAGAAGAGTAAGTCGTATTTCTTCATTTTCTTGAATTGGATCACTTGTATTATATAAATAATGCTGAAGAACATCAGCATCTTTTAGAAGTTCATCATATATACCATCTATAACATCTTTATCGCTATGATGATATACTGCTGAACAAATAACATCTATTTCTTCTTTTGTAAAACAATTTAATTCTGTAAGTATTTTATGAGCATCAATTGAACCAAGCTTTCCATGATCTATAGATGTCATGAAGCATTCCACAAATGGAGCATATTTCAACATTTAGATTACGTCTTTTGGCTAAAATTGTACACATAGTTGAAACATCATATAAATGAACAAATCCACTAAGTTTTTTTCTTAAGTCTTATTGATTCATTATGATTTTATCAACATATTCACGTATTTTTTCTAAACGATTCATTACACAACATCCTATCCTGTCAATAATACTGAAACTAACTTTATATAACTATTTTATCATTATTTTAACAATTAATAATAAATATTGTTGAAATTATTCTATAAATTATGTAAAATAGTATTGTTAGCAAATAATACCGTGTAGTTCAATGGCAGAACGGCAGTCTCTGGAACTGCATGTTGTAAGTTCGAATCTTACCACGGTAGCCATAATAAAACACGAGGATTAAAAAACATTAAATCCTCGTGTTTTAATTTTTCTATATTTAATTATAGAAAGTAAAATATTCTAATAAATAAGATATTTTTGAATTACTATTAAAAATACGGAAGTTTAAGAAAATGGTTAATTACTTAAATTATTAAGAGATAATAGTAATTTATATATCCTATATATAATCAATATATTTTTATAATATATGATTACACTTTGGATTATTATATATTATTATCATAATTATAAATTTTATGCATGCTAAATGGTGAATTATTAAGAAATAGACTTTTTAAAATCAATAATATATAATGAGAGTATAATTTAATTATGCTTAAAATAAGAAATTATTAATATAATTTGGGTAAGAAAATTACATCAAACTTTATTGTTTAGTTTTAGGAGGAGAATTATGAAAGCGTCTGCAAGTTTGAATTATAAAGTGGAAGAAGTTTTTAAAGTATTTATTAAAGCGGCAAAAAGAGATTTTAAAGATTTTAACAAAGAAGATCCAATAGGCTGTAAGATAGTAAAAAAAATATATTCCGGCTCTAGACCTATGGAATGTACTGTAGAGATAACAGATTATGAAGAAAATGCTAAATATGAAATTACAACAACATATGGAGATGTTTCATGTAAGTCTACATATTCATTTATTCAAAAAGGCGATGGAATTACTTTAATAAACTTTGAAGAAGATCAAGGTACTAAAGGGCTCTTCTCATCAGGTACATTATGGCTTCAAAGAATTATGGCAAAGAAACAATTTAAAATTAGATTTAACGGACTTATAGAAGAGCTGAGTAATCAATTAAAAACATATACTGATAATGTTAAGAAAAGTACTAAAGAGTCTGAAGAAATACAAGATAACTAGAAAAAGCAATATATTTAGATATATAAAAGGACATCTTTTTGTGAAAGATGTCCTTTATATAATAGAAAAATACTAAATAGCCCAATTACCATCTCTGAATATTTGAATTTCAGTTCCATCCTTTTTAACACCAGTAATATTAGTATCACTAGTTCCTATCATAAAATCTACATGAGTTATAGAACTATTAGCTTTAGCTTTAAGTAAGTCTTCCTTACTCATATTTTCACCATTTTTTATACATGATGGGTAAGATGAACCAAATGCTAAATGACATGAGGCATTTTCATCATATAATGTGTTATAAAAAATGATATTAGAATTTGAAATAGGAGAATCAAAAGGAACTAAAGCAACTTCACCTAAGTATTTAGAATTTTCATCACTATTTATTAGCTCTTTTAATATTTCTAAACCAGTTTCAGCGTTGCAATCTACAGCAGCACCATCTTTAAATGTAACGGAAAAATTATTTATAAGGTTACCCATATAGCTTAAAGGTTTTGAACTATATACTATTCCATTAACTCCATCTAATTTTGGTGTTGTATACACTTCTTCAGTAGGCATATTAGCAATAAAGTTTACTCCAGATTCAGTTTTATCTTCACCGCCACACCAAACATGATTATTTACAAGTTCGATTTTTAAATCAGTACCTAAAGAATTTGTAAAGTGTAGATAATCAAAGTCAAATTCGTTTAATTTTGATACTTTTTCATGAAGAGTTTTAACATGTTTATCCCAAGCATTAACAGGATTATCTTCTGTAATTCTCATAACATTAAAAATAGCATCCCATAATTTTTCTACTGCTTCTTCAGATGGAATAGAACTAAAAACTTTTGTTGCCCAGCCTTCAGTAGGTATAGATACTATGCACCATGAATTTTTATTTCCGGTACAAGCCTCGTGATATTTTTTTAATGCTTCTCGTCTGCTTTTTTGTGCTGAAGATATCTTTTCTGGTTCAATGCCTTGCAAGATATTAGGGTCAGCAGCAGAAATACTTAAAAATGCTGCACCTTTATCAACGTAGTAATCATACTTATCACGTTCAAATTCTGGAGTAAAGGAAAGTACTTCTTTAGTTGAATTCATAAATCTTATTCTATTGAATTTTTCATCACTATAATTAATAACTACATCAGAAGCACCATATTTATAAGCTTCATCAGCAATCATTCTTGCAAATTCTGAACAATCAATTGGACTGTTTATAACTAATAGCTGATCCTTTTGGATATTTACGCCTTTTTTTACTGCTAATTTTGCATATTTTAATAATAAGTTATTATACATTTTTTCACCTCGCTAATAATTATTTAAGTATAGTATGATTATGTCACTATTTTATATATATATCAAATAGATTAGAATTAATTTTAATAAGATATAAGAAATATTAAAATTATTATAGAAAATTCGTAGTTATTTCATGAGTTTTTAGAAAAGAATTTTTTCAAATTAAATAGGCAATAATAAGAAATATATATTGAATTTGTTTTAATTTATGTACTTTAGGTTGTACAATATAGTATAATTATTTATAAATATATTTTTGTATGTATTATAGTAGGGGGAGTGATATATCTCACTACTAAATTTATTTGAATATAGAAATTTAATTATAAATAAACGGAGGATTTTAATGAAAAGATTATTAATATTAGATTCAAACTCACTTATGAATAGGGCATTTTTTGCCTTACCTCCTCTTACAAATAGTGACGGAATAAATACTAATGCCATTTATGGTTTTATGAATATGTTGTTTAAAATGAAAGATGAAATAAATCCAGATAGTATAATAGCTACTTTTGACTTGAAAGCTCCTACTTTTAGACATAAAGAATATGCAGATTATAAAGCAGGAAGAAAAAAGATGGCACCAGAGCTTTATGAACAGTTCCCAATAATTAAAGATATACTTAAACTTATGGGAATAAAAATATTTGAAATAGAAGGCTTTGAAGCAGACGATTTAATAGGTACTGTATCAAAATTTGCTGAGGAAAATGGAATAGAAGTGTTCATAGTTACAGGAGACAAGGATGCACTTCAACTTGCTTCAACAAGTACAAAAGTTGTAATAACCAAAAAAGGAGTTACAGAAACAGCAATATATGATGAAAAAACATTTATAGATGAATTTGAAGTTACTCCAAGTCAATTTATTGATGTTAAAGGACTTATGGGAGATAAATCTGATAATATTCCAGGGGTTCCTGGTGTTGGAGAAAAAACTGCATTTAAGCTTATAAAAGATTATGGATCAATTGAAGAAGTGTTAAGAAATATAGATAGCATTTCTGGCAAAAAGTTAAAAGAAAATTTGGAAAATAATACTGAGCAAGCAATATTTTCTAAGAAATTAGCTACTATAATTAGAGATGTTCCAATAGAGTTAAAAATAGAAGACATAGATTCCATGGATGAGGAAAACATTCCAGAACTTAAGAAAAAGCTTATGAAGCTTGAAATGAAATCAATATTATCTAAGTTTAAAAGCGATGATGAAACAGATGAATGTAAAGCAGAAGTAAAGAATATAGATAATATTAAAGAAATGAAAGAAGTTCTTTTAGAAGTTAAAGATAGAATTTATATAGATTATATATTAAAGGATGCAACTACGTATTCTAAAATAGAATTAGAAAATCTATTTTTAGGAGAAGATAATCATGGTATTGTAATAGATTTTAAGAAAATAGCAGATGAAAATCATGAAGAAGCATTAGCTGTTTTAAAAGAATGCATGGAAAATGAAAGTATAAAAAAGACAATACATGATGGAAAAAATCTAGTTACATTTTTAAGAAAGAATAATATTAATATAAAGGGATTTGATTTTGACACAGCTATTGCTGCATATTTAATTGATTCATCTAAAAGTAATTATGATATAAAAGAATTAGTTAACATTTATATTGGAGATAATCCAAGTGGTGAAGGTATTAATTTTAAAGGTGCACTTTCAAGTTATATTCCCAATATATATAATGAGTTAAAAGAGAGATTACACAAAGAGGACATGGATGAACTTTATTACACTATTGAGCATCCTTTGATATTTGTGCTTTCATCAATGGAGAGTATAGGATTTAACATAAATGCAGACATGTTAGATGAGCTTCAAGTTAAATTTAAAAAGGAAATAGAAGAAACGCAAGCAGAAATATATAAGTTGGCAGATGAAGAATTTAATATAAGTTCTCCAAAACAGCTTGGAAAAATACTGTTTGAGAAATTGGATCTGCCTGTAATAAAGAAAACTAAAACCGGCTATTCAACAAATCAAGAAGTATTAGAAAAACTTATGGATAAGCATGAAATAATACCTAAAATAATGTATTATAGACAAATAACAAAGATAAATTCAACCTATGTTGAAGGCCTAAAGAATGTAATTGATGAAGATGGACGTATTCATTCAAACTTTAACCAAACTGTAACAACAACAGGTAGGCTATCAAGTACTGAGCCAAATCTTCAAAATATTCCTGTAAGACATGAAATGGGAAAAGAAATAAGAAAGGTATTTATACCATTTGAAAAAGATGATATTTTAGTTTCAGGAGATTATTCTCAAATAGAACTTAGAGTCCTTGCTCACATTGCAGGTGATGAAAATATGATAGATGCTTTTAAACATCATAGTGATATTCATACTAAGACTGCATCAGAAGTATTTAAAGTACCAGTAGAGGAAGTTACATCTCTTATGAGAAGTAGAGCAAAGGCAGTAAACTTCGGTATAGTTTATGGAATAAGTGGATTTAGTTTGGCACAAGATTTAAAAATATCTAAAAAAGAAGCAGAAGAATACATGGAAATTTATTTTGACAGATATCCTAAAATCAAAGACTATTTAGAAAAAGTAGTTGAAGATGCTAAAAAAACAGGTTATGTGTTGACTATTTTGAATAGAAGAAGATTTATACCAGAAATTAAATCTTCTAATAAGATAGTTAAGGCTTTAGGAGACAGATTAGCCATGAATGCACCTATTCAAGGAAGTGCAGCTGATATAATAAAGCTTGCAATGGTGAATGTTTATAAAAAATTAAATGAAAAGAATTTAAAAAGTAAATTAATACTTCAAGTTCATGATGAACTTATATTAAATGTTAAGAAGGATGAGTTTGAAGAAGTTAAAGCTCTTTTAATAGATGAAATGGAAAATGCAATTAAGCTTCATGTTGATTTAGATGTGGATGTTAATAGTGGTTCTACATGGTATGATGCAAAGTAATAATGGAGTTTATAAAATAAGTTGTTGTCAATTGAAAAGAAAAAGATAAATTTAAGTAGTAAGTTTATCATAAACTGTAAATTGTCAAATGTTAACTGTCAACTTAAAAAGTAAGGTGGGTTATAAAGTGATTAAAGTTGGTTTAACAGGTGGAATAGGTAGTGGGAAGAGTACGGTTTCCGCTATTTTAAAGAATAATAAATTTAAAATAATAGATGCAGATAATATTGCAAAAGAAGTTCTTGAAAAAAATCCACAGATTTTAGATACGGTTAGAGTGGAATTTGGAGCAGGATTTTTTGATTGGAGAGGTGAATTTAGGAGAAAAGAATTTGGAAATCATATTTTTAGATTTCCAAAGCAAAGAGTTAAGTACGAACAGATAATTATGCCATATATTAAAAAATATATTGAAGAGGAATTAGAGGATTATAGAAAGAAAAAAGAAAAAATAGTTATCTTAGATGCGCCTACTTTAATAGAAAATAAAATGCATGAAGAAATGGATTATGTTATTTTAGTTTGTGCAGATAACTCAGTTCAAATAAGAAGGGTCATGGAAAGAGATAAATTAAGTAAAGTAGAAGCAGTAAGCAGAATAAATTCACAAATGTCTATGGAAGAAAAAAAAGAGTATGCTAATATACTTATAGATAACAATGGCGATTTAGAAAACACTAAGAAACAGGTAGATGACTTAATGAAATTTTTGAAATTAGTATGTTAGATGGGAGAAAAAAATGAAGTTCCTAAAGAAAATTTTTTGGCTTGTAGTAATTTTATTGGTAGTTGCATTAGGGGCTAGATATGTTATAAAAGAGAAAGCTTTCCCATACAAATATCCTGAATATGTTAATACTTATAGTGAAAAATATGATTTAGATCCTCTTTTTGTATTATCTGTAATGAAAACTGAAAGTAACTTTAAAGAAGATGCTCATTCTCATAAAGATGCGGTTGGTTTAATGCAGATAACAGGGGATACTGGTGAATGGATAGCTGGTGAAATGGGGCTAACAGGATTTTCAAAAGATGACTTATATAATGAAGAAGTAAATATACAAATGGGATGTTGGTATCTAAGAAGACTTTTAGATATGTTTAATGGGAATAGAGATTTAGCAGTAGCCGCATATAACGCAGGCCCAACTAATGTTAGTAATTGGCTTGAAAATGAAGAATATTCATTGAATGGAGAATCACTTCACTATATACCTTTTGGAGAAACTAAAAAGTATATTGATAAGGTAAATGTATATTACAATATTTATGACTTTTTTTATAATGAAAGAGGAAATATTTTAGATATAAATAGAATCATTAATTTATTTAAACAGGTAATAAATGTTCATATTTCATATGATTTAAAGGGCGTATTTTAAAATATGCCCTTGTTTTATATTTATAGAAAATTTATTTCATTATTATATGTGCACATTATAATAATGAAATGTTGACAAAGACTATTAAAATGGGTATTATATAGTAGTAATGCAGAAGTGGTGGAATCGGCAGACACGCAGGTTTAAGGAGCCTGTGCTTCATAGGCGTACGGGTTCAAGTCCCGTCTTCTGCACCAAGAACCAAGTATGGTGGCGTTTCTGCCACCTTAGAACGAAATTAAAAGGACACAGGTTTTTTTCTAAAAAATAGAGAAGGCCTGTGTATTTTTTATGTATTAAGGTGGTTAAAAATGAGAAAAAAGAAAGATTTATACTAACAAAATAACTTTAGATAGAGCTAATGATGAATAGCTCTTCGTTTGCACCAAGAATAATAAATAGGATATCTCAATATCATACAATATTGAGATATCCTGTTTTGATATATTACAATTCATTAATTGAACTTTTGAATTTGATGGAAGTGCTTATCTAGCTTTTATATCACAAGTTTCTATAGAAACTTGTTCCATCGATGATAAAAGAACGAATATAGTAGTGCTAAAACTACAGTTATATAAAATATACATAATTTAAATTATTAATAGGATTATTGTACATAAACTAGAGGTGAGAAATATATATCTAGATTAGACCATGTTTTTTAAAACTATTATAAATTCCACCTTCATCATGTGTGTCTGTGATTTCGCCTGCAATATCTTTTAAACCTTGCTTAGCATTTCCCATAGCAATACCTAATTCACAATAATTGAACATTTCTATATCATTTAAACCATCACCAAAAGCAATAGTTTGGCTTTTATCTATATTTAAATGATTAAGTAGTTCTTCAATGGCTGTTGCTTTATGTACACCAGGAACACCTAATTCTCCACTATCTTCTCCAAACGTAGGTACAGTACAGTGGATAACTTCAAATTCATTTTCAAATTCTTTTTTTATTTCATCGAAAGAAATATTTTCAGGTTCTAAGAAACATGCTTTATTAACATCATCTCTATAAAGATTTTCACCAATAATTAAAGCATTGATAAAATGGTCAGGATCATTTTCCTTTCTGTATATTGCTTCAGGATCATTTTCTACATCACCATAGATACATCTTTCAAGTTGAGGAATAAGATTTTTGCTGGCATATAGTCCACCATTAGATTCAATATAGAAGTTAACATTATTCTTATTAAAAAAATCTACCAAATGTTTTACATTTTCAGAAGAAACTTTTTTATGAAACAGCATTTCGCCTTCAACTTCAACAAATCCACCACCAGCGCCTATTATTCCATCAAATCCTATATCCATAATAAAATCATATATTTCAGCTTTTGACCTGCCTGTACATAAATAAACTAAATGTCCATTTTCTCTAGCCTTTTTTACTGCTATAGCGGCAGATTCAGGAACTAATCCCTTATCGTTACACAAAGTTCCATCAACATCTAAAAAGATTATTTTTTTATCCAACATAAAATACCTCGCTTCTTTAAATATAAGAAATTGTTAATAAAAATATACCATGATATTTGTGTAAATTAAACACAAGTATCTTCATTTGTAACAATAAATTGATTTTGTTATTTGTATTTTTATGAAACGAAGTGTTTTATTTATTTTTTGAAAGGATTAAATATATTTTTTGCAATTACTTTTCTACATTTTGTATGCTGGTATTTACTTAGCCTATAAACATTTTAAATGAGGTTTTATTATTGCAACATATATATATTAAAAATAAAGTAAGTTAATTTTAAATTTTAAAATTAAGAATACTAGTGGGGTCTATTGAATAGATAAACAGTCAAATAGTATAATAACTATGAAAGAATAAGAAAGGTATATAAAAGTAATGAAGGGAATTTTAAAATATATAAAGCCATACATTTTACAGATGGTTTTAGGTCTTATAATCAAATTTACAGGAACTATAATGGATTTATGCCTGCCTTGGATATTAGCATATATGATTGATGATATTATTCCCCAAAATAATGTGAATTTAATATTCATATATGGTGTTATTATGGTGATATGCTCAATTATTGCAGTAACTAATAATATAATCGCAAATCGTATGGCATCAAGAGTAGCTAGAGATGTTACTAGAGAAATACGTCATGATTTATTTGTAAAGATATCTTATTTTTCAAACACACAAATAGATAAATATACAATTCCATCATTGATATCTAGAATGACGAGTGATACATATAACATTCAAAGGCTGATTGGAGTTATGCAGAGACTTGGTGTTCGTGCACCAATATTATTAATTGGAGGAGTAATAGTTACCCTTACATTGGAGCCTGTATTATCCTTAGTTTTAATTGCTACATTACCTTTTGTAGGAATTATGGTTTATTATGTTTCAAAAAAAGGAGTCCCTTATTATAGTGAATTTCAAATGTATGTAGATAAGCTTGTGAGAATAGTGAGAGAAAATATAATTGGAATAAGAGTAATAAAGGCTTTATCTAAAACAGAATATGAAAAATCAAGATTTGAAAAAATAAATAAAGATACTTCAGATAAAGAGAAAAAAGCAAGTATAGTAATGGGCATTAGCAGTCCAATGATGAATTTTATACTTAATCTTGGATTGTCAATTGTAATTATTGTAGGAGCTTTTAGAGTAAATTCAGGAACTACTGAACCAGGAAAGATAGTAGCATTTTTAACATACTTTACTATTATTTTAAATGCTATGCTTTCTATTACAAGGATGTTTGTTCTTTATTCTAAAGGAAGTGCATCAGCTATGCGTATTAGTGAAGTGCTTGAAGAAGATGAGGATATAGTAATAAAGAATGAGGATTATATTGAAAGTAAATATCACATAGAATTTAATAATGTTTCTTTTTCTTATAATAAAGATGTTAATGCTATAAGCAATATTAATTTTAAGCTAAAAAGGGGAGAGACATTAGGCATAATTGGAGCAACAGGTAGTGGAAAGTCGACAATAATTAAGTTACTCATGAAGTTTTATGAAGTAGATGAAGGTAAAATAAGAATAAATGGATATGGCATAAATGGAGTAGACAAAAATGAACTTCATAAGAAATTTGGAGTAGCTTTTCAAAATGATATGATATTTGAAAATACTATATATGAAAATATAAAATTTGGCAGAGATTTAAGAAAAGAAGATATTTTTAGGGCTGCTGAGTATGCACAGGCTAAAGAGTTTATAGAAAATTTAAGAGAAAAATATAATGAACATTTAACAAGTAAAGGAAGTAACTTAAGTGGAGGACAAAAACAAAGAGTATTGATCTCAAGGGCTCTGGCAAAAAAGCCAGAAATTTTAATATTAGATGATTCTTCAAGTGCATTGGATTATAAAACAGATTCACTTTTAAGAAAAGCAATAAATGATAATTTTAAAGATACAACAACAATTATAGTTGCTCAAAGAATAAGTTCCATTAAGAATGCAGATAAAATTATTGTCTTGGAAGAGGGGAAAATTATTGGATATGGAAACCATGATGAACTGATAAAAGATTGTTATGTATATAAAGAAATAAGCGATTCTCAAATGGGAGGTGATATTGGTGAAAACTAACACAATAAAAAAATATACACTTATACGTTTGGGAAAATATTTATATGAATATAAGTTATTATTATTTACTGCAATATTTTTAACTATAGTAAGTAATTTATTTTCACTTGTAGGTCCATTATTGTCAGGATATGCAATAGATTACATACAATTTGGAATAGGAAAAGTAGAATTTCAAAAAGTGTTTTTTTATGTTTTTCTAATGATATTATTTTACATATTGTCATCAATTTTATCATATATATTATCTATTTTAATGATTTCATTAACACAAAAAATAGTTTTTAAAATGAGAAAAGATGTATTTGAGAAAATAGAACAACTGCCAATAAGTTATTTTGATAATCATAAAACTGGAGATATAATAAGCAGGATTTCCTATGATATAGACACAATTAATGCTTCACTGTCAACTGATCTAATTCAAATAGCAACAAGCTTTATAACTGTAGTTGGGTCATTTATAATGATGTGTACAATATCAAGGTCACTTGTGCTTATATTTGTTATTACTATACCTGTATCATTATTATTTAGTAAGTTTATGTCACAAAAAGTTAAGCCGTTATATAAAAAAAGATCTGATGCATCAGGTAATTTAAATGGGTTTGTTGAAGAAATGATAACAGGGCAAAATACAATAAAAGCATATAATCAAGAAGAAAGAGTAATAGATGAATTTAATAAAATAAATGAAGAAGCGGTAAGTTCATACTATAATTCAGATTATTATGGTAGTATGATGGGACCATCAATTAATTTTATAAATAATATATCATTATCATTAGTGAGTGTTTTTGGTGCAATACTATACTTGTTTAAGGAGATTAGTCTTGGAAATATATCTGCCTTTGTATTATATTCAAGGAAATTTTCAGGGCCAATAAATGAAGCGGCAAATATTATGAGTGAAATACAGTCAGCTTTAGCTGCAGCAGAAAGAGTATTTAACCTTCTTGATGAAGAGATAGAAAAAGAAGATATAATTGGTGCTAAGGTACTAGATGAAGTAGACGGAAATGTTAAGCTGGATAATGTTTCATTTGGATATGATCCAAACAAAAAAATAATTGATAACTTAAATTTAGATATAAAGAAGGGAAGTCTTGTTGCTATAGTTGGACCTACTGGAGCTGGTAAGACAACTATTATAAATTTACTGATGAGGTTTTATGATATATATAGTGGTGATATTTATATTGATAATAATAAAATTAATGAAGTGACAAGAAGCAGCTTAAGGAAATCTTACTCTATGGTTCTTCAGGATACATGGTTATTTAGTGGAACTATTTTTGAAAATATAGCTTATGGAAAAAAAGATGCAACTATAGATGAAGTAATAGAAGCAGCAAAAGCAGCTAAAATACATTCATATATAATGCAGCTTCCTAATAAATATGACACAGTGATAAATGAAGATGGAATGAATATATCAAAAGGTCAAAAGCAATTATTAACAATTGCAAGAGCCATGCTTTTAGATTCTAAAATGCTTATACTGGATGAAGCAACATCAAATGTAGATACAAGAACAGAAATTCAAATTCAAGAGGCAATGAAAAATTTAATGAAAGAAAAAACATGTTTTGTTATAGCACATAGGTTATCAACAATAAGAAATGCAGATTTAATATTGGTTATTAAAGATGGAAAGATAGTTGAGCAAGGCAATCATAGAGAACTTATGAATTTAAATGAGTTTTATGCTGAGCTTTATAATTCGCAATTTCAATAGATTTAAATAAGGATAAAATAAGATTTATAGCGATAAAAAATACATAATTAAATTTACTTTAACATATTAATATATTAATGATAGTCTGTTAATTTAAAATATGTTAAGGAGTAATTATGAGAAGTGAAATTGAAAGAAAAAAGAAACCTAAAATATTAAAATTAATAATGTCTATAATATTTCCATTACTTATAGGAAGTATACCAATACTACTTATACCTAATATGCAATCTATATATGAAAGCTTAAAAAAGCCTTTTTTTGCACCACCAGCCTATGTATTCCCAATAGTATGGACAATTCTTTACATACTTATGGGAATAGCTTCATATATGGTTTATATAAAGAAATATGATGATGTAGATATAGACGTATCGTCAGCTTTATTTGTATATGTTATACAGTTATTATTGAATTTGTTTTGGACATTTATTTTCTTTGGTTTTAGACTTTATGGATTAGCGTTCTTAGAACTTGTAATATTATTTTTATTTGTAATTTTAACATCAGTAAGATTTTATAAAAAAGCAGGTTTAAAACCATTTTTATTACTTGTACCATATATTTTATGGCTTGTTTATGCAGGCGTATTGAACTTTTTTATATGGATGCTTAATGAAATGTAGAGTATAATATAAGTAGCTTTGATTAATTCAAGGCTATTTATTTTTTGGCAATATTATATTATTAGAGTTCATGTATTCAGCTGTTAGTGGACAATTTTTACTGGTTTTATGTGAATTTTAGTGTTAATATATTAAGTGCTGAAAAGATTGAAGAAGGCGGTGAGGTACCGATATGGCAAAGGTAGTGATAGCAGAAAAGCCATCTGTTGCAAAAAATATTGCAGATGCATTTAAAATCAAAACAAGAAGAGATGGCTACTTTGAAGGAAATGGCTATTATATAACTTGGGCGTTTGGGCACCTTTTGCAACTTTATGATGCAAAGGATTATGATGAGAATATGAAGGGATGGAAATTTGAGAAATTTCCTTTTATTCCTGAAGATTTTAAATATAAAGTTAAATGTGATAATGTAGACAGGACAATAGAAGATAAGGGTGCTAAAAAGCAGCTGTCAATAATTAAAGGACTTATTGACAGAGAAGATGTTGATGGTGTAATTTCTGCAACTGACTATGATAGAGAAGGTCAGGTAATAGCAGATGAAATATTTAATTATTTTGAGGTAAAAAAGCCTATATACAGATTGCTTTTGAATGAATGGACACCAGATGAAGTTAAAAAAGGAATGGAAAATCTAAAAGATAATAAAGAAATGCAATCTCTTCAGGACGCGGGTATAGGACGCCAATGGAGTGACTGGATAATTGGAATTAATTTAACTTCTGTAAGTACATTAAAATATAAATTTGAAGAAAATAAGACAATAAACATAGGAAGAGTTTTGCTTCCTACATTAAAGATTATTTATGATAGAGATAAAGAAATAGAAAACTTTACAGCAACTACATATTATAAACTAACTTCAAATTTCAAAGCTTCTAATAATGAAGAATTTGAAGGATTATATTATGAAAATGAGTCAGAAAAATTTGAAAAGAAAGAGGACTTAAATAAATTATTACCATTACTTGATGGTGAGACTGCTGAAATAATTGATAAACAGACTGAGCTAAAAAAAGAATATCCACCATATCTTTTTAATTTATCTAATTTACAAGGATATATTACAAGTAAGTATAAGGGATGGACATCAGATAAAGTACTTAAAGTTGCGCAGTCACTTTATGAAAAGAAATTTACTACATATCCAAGAACGGCAAGTTCAGTATTAGAAGAAAGTTTAAAAGACAGAGCTAAAAAAGTTTTAGATATGCTTAAAGTTGGTCTGCCTTATGAAAAAGATATTAAGTTCCATACATCAAAAAGAGTTTTTGATAATTCAAAGGTCGAAAGCCATAGTGCAATAACACCTACATACATTAAGCCAACTGGGCTTAGTCATGATGAACAGATTGTTTATGATGCTATTAAGAATAGATTTATAATGCAGTTTATGCCAATAGCTGAGTTCGAAGAAACAAAAGCTACTTTAAAGGTTAAGAATCCAGAAGTTAAAGGTACATTTATTGCAAAAGGAAAAATAAAACTTGTTGAGGGTTGGAAGGTTGTAGAGAAGATAGAAAGTAAAGATATAATTTTGCCTAAGATAGAAGTAGGAGAAGTTGTAGATATTACTAAATCAAAGATTGCATCAGTTACTAAGAAACCACCTAAGCATCATACTGAAAAAACACTACTTAGGGTTATGGAAACTTGTGGAAAAGGTGTTGAAGGAAAAGAAGATTCAGAAGAAATGATGCAGGCAATATTAAGTGGATACAGTATAGGTACTCCAGCGACAAGAGCAGAAACAATTAAGAAACTTAAAGATATAGGATACTTAAAGACTAAGGGGAAAAGCCTTATTGCAACTGACCTTGGAAGAAATATAGTAGAAACTTTTCCTGTTAGAGATCTTCTTGATTTAGAGTATACAGGTAAGCTTGAAAAAACATTATCAGATATTGAAAAAGGTAAGTTTGCAAAGCAAGATTTTATGAAGCTTATAACTGACTTTACAGTGGAATCAGTTGATTTAATAAAAAAAGATGATAAAGCTTTATCTAGGTTTAAAGTTGAAATTCCAAAAGATGTAGAAAATATAGGCCCATGTCCAATATGCGGGAACCCTGTAATTGAAGGGGATAGAGGTTTTGGTTGTAGTAACTGGAAAAATGGATGTAAATTTACCATATGGAAAGATGATAAATTTATAACTTCGTTTGGTAAAACTGTTTCTAAAGAAATGGTTCAGCTTTTACTTAAGAATGGAAAAGTAGGATTTAGGAATTTAAAAAGCAAAAAAGGTAATACTTTCTCAGCATATTTTAAATATGAGAAGAATGAAGAAACAGGATATTTTAACTGGAAGATGGAATTTATAGATAATAGATAAAAAGAATCTGTGTATAATTTATGTACACAGATTCTTTTTTCATTTTAAAATAGATTTTTATATTATTTAATCTTAAGAGAATACAGAATTACTTATAGATAAAATTTATATTAGCAAATTATAATTAAATAAAGTAAATTTTTGTACAAAAAAATTACACTTATTATAAGTGATTTATTATCAGAACAAATCCTATAAAATATCATATTATACAGCATAAGTATTAATAGGAGATGTTTAAATGAAAAGAAAGCTAAAAGCAGCTATATCTGTAATAATGATATCAGTCTTTACAGCTATGATGTTTGTAGGATGTGGTAAATCAGAAGATAATACTATGACTAAAGTTAGATTAAATGAAGTAACACGTTCAGTTTTCTATGCACCAATGTACATTGCAATGAGTGAAGGTTATTTTAAAGAAAATGGATTAGATATTGATCTTCAAACAGGACAAGGTGCTGATAAAGTTATGCAAGCGGTACTAAGTAAAAGTGCAGACATTGGTTTCTGTGGACCAGAACAAACAATTTACATTAATCTTCAAGGAAGAGAAGATAAACCTGTAGTTTTTGCACAATTGACTCAAAAAGACGGATCATTTTTGGTTGGAAGAACTGAAGAAAAGAATTTCGATTGGAAGAGTCTTAAAGGTAAAGATATTATTGGCGGAAGACCAGGTGGAGTTCCAGCTATGGCACTAGAATATGCTATGAAGCAAAATGGAATCATTCCAAAGACAGATGCAAATATGGTTACAAATATAGATTTTGCAGCTACTGCAGGAGCATTTGGGCGCTACATTAAAGAGCGCCTTTTTTTTTAATGCAGAAAAGCTTAATTGATGCAGTTTTAGACTCAGCATCATAATAAATTTTATCTATTAATGTACTTATTAAAAGTTTCTTCATTGAATGATCTGCATTCTCCCATAACTGTTTAAAGTTTAATAACATCTTAGTAGATGCATCTATTTCTTTTATTGCGATTTTCATATTAACAGATGAATCTTCAAGTTCAAACTTTCTAAATTTTAGCTGTTTCAATTCGTTATTTAATTCTTCAAGTTTCTTTTCAAATAAATCATAAAGGTTGGGATTTAAAGAAATTTTATCAAGAAGATTATCAACCTGCAGCTGCTTTTGAGATATTAATTTTTTTATTGAGTTAATATCATTTTTACTGGATATTTCAGATTGTAATTTCTTTTTATAATTATCAATAGCATTTATAAGTGAACTATTATTTGAAGTTTCTTCAAATAGTTTCTCTAAAACATCATGTTCTAGTTTATCTGCCCTTATATTTTTGCAGTTGCATAATTCACCATTTGAATTTACTTTATTTAAACATACATAATATCTTAATTTCTTTCCAGTCTTTGTAGAAACATGACCTTGCTTTTGAATCATTTTTCCATCACATTCTTTGCAGCGAAGAACAGAATTAAAAAGACCAGATGCATCATTACTTATAAGTCTTGGTGCAAGAACTTTATTTCTATCAAGCTGCTTTTGTACATTAAGCCATAATGTATCTTCAATGATACCATCATGTTGTGCAACAGATAAAATCCATTCACTTATGTCTTTATATTTTGATTTAGAATCCTTTTTATTGTAGCTTAAAATACCACAGCCATTAGGATCACCAAAAACTGTAGCACCCTTACTTTCTAAATAGCTTATTACAAGCTCAGATGATTTAACATAAACAGGATTTCTTAATAACATCTGTAGAGCTTTAACATCCCAGGCAACATTTCGTTTTGTATTAATATTATTTTTAATAAGATGCTTTTGAAGTTTTCCAAGACTTCCAAGCTTTAAATAATCTTTAAAAAAAGATTTAACTAATTCAGTTTCATCATTAATAGGTGATAGTTTAACCATCTTCTTTTGCTTGCCGTTGCTATCTAAATAAGAATCAGGTTCTGAAATAAAACCATATGGTGGAGTACCTCCAAGCCAGCGACCTGTCTTTGCAAGTTCATACATATTATCACGAATACGTTCAGCTATTGTTTCACGCTCAAGCTGAGCAAAAACACTGCTTATAAACATCATCGCAGTTCCCATAGGATTTGTTGTATCAAACTGCTCACGAATAGAAACAAAATCTATATTAAGTGATTTTAATTCATCAACAAGAGAAGAGAAATCAGAAACATTTCTACTTATTCTATCAAGACGATAACAGATTATTGCATCAAATTTATGCTTTTTTGCATCTTTCATCATCTGCTTAAATTCAGGTCTGTTTGTATTTTTTCCTGAAAAGCCTTCATCTTCATAAATAAAAGTTTCAGTGTAATTATTATCAGCAGCATACTTCTTGCACATTTCAATTTGGTTTTCTATACTTTCACCTTTACCAGTAAATTTTGATTTTCTTGAATAGATGGCAGCCTTCATTATTTATACCTCCAAATAAAATATATAATTATAATTATATATTTTTGATATAGTTAAGTTAATTTACTTATAGTACATATTTCTATAAAAATCTGTACATTATGTACTAGATTTGACATGCATTATATTGTATTTCTCTTTTCATAAAATTAGTTCTTATTGTATTATATTTTTGTTCATCTCGAATTATTGAATAGATTTTTAGATTTATAATATCTTCAGTAACATCAAAATGTTCAGCCATTTCTGAAATTGAAATTATACAGTCATTAAGAGCTTGTACGAATTCTTCATCACTAATAAGGAAATTAGCACCCCATGATCTTGCTAGTAGCTCTTTTTTAGATTTATAAAGTTTATCTCTATAAGTCTTTGATTTAGCAATTAAGTCACCAGTAGTTGTGAAATGATGTCCAAGTTCTTCACTCAATACTGAAATATATTTTTTACGATCATTTATGAGAGATTTTCTTATAGCTATAGTAGGTGGAATCATAGGAAGTTTAAAGTATATTCCATCTATAGTTGCTTGGCGCATATTAAAATCTTCAAGAATAATATTTTCTTTATTTATAATTTCGAAGATAATATTTAATTTTGTCATAAATTTATCACCACCTATAAAATTTATGCTATAATTATAATTAAATACGAACAAATGTTCAATAGAGGATGTTATTAATAAAAATTTTTTTATTGATGTTAGAATATTGATAAGTTATAATTGAATAAAAGACGAAGAATTCAGAAAGAACAACCTCTTTATAAAGGGGTTGTTCTTCCTGAAAAGATATAAAGGAGAAAAGTTATGCGAGTGGGTGGGTTTAGATTAGCTGATTATAAAGAAGAGTATGGTTCAATTATGCAATTTAATCAAAATAAAAATAAATATATACATGGGTGGTACTCTTTTGTGGAAGGATACTCAAAAGAATTTATAAGATCTATTGTTGACGAATATAATGAAATTAATGGATATCAGCCAAAACTATGTGTTGAACCATTTACTGGTAGCGGTACAACTCCTTTGGAATTACAAAAATTGGGTTTGAAATGTAAAGCATTTGAAGTGAGTCCATTTATGTATAATTTAGCTGTTGCAAAGATGACGACATCATATACTGTTAAGAGTTTTCAAAAGTATTATAATTTTATAAAAGAAAGCTTTGAATGTGAGAAAGAAAATATAAATCAATTAGTTGAACTTAATGCATCAAAAAGAATTGTAGAAAAAGATGGCTTAGAAAAATGGAATTTTGATAAAGAAGTTATGGATGGAATTCTAGATATTAAATATGCAATAAATCATATAAATAGTAAAAAATATGAATGTATATTTAAAATTGCGTTAGCATCAATTTTATTAGAAGTTAGTAATGTATATAGAAATGGAAAGTGCATATCTTATAAACCTAATTGGAAGGAAAAAAAATTTTCTAGGAAAGACGTACATAAAATATATCTAGATAGATTAAATAGTGCTTTTTTGCCAGATATTAAAAAAATCGACAAATTGAAAAGAAACAAACATAAATTATTAAGTAATGCTAAGATGTGTTATTTAGGTGATGTGAGGAAGAATTTAGATAAGAAAGTTGAAGACAATAGTGTAGATTTAGTAATTACATCACCTCCATATTTGAATTCTAGGGATTATACAGATACATATATGATAGAACTTAGAGTATTAGATTATTTAAAAAATGATGAACAAGTCAGAAATTTAAGAAAAAGTACCATAAGATCTCATGTTCAAGTTAACTGGGAAGAAAGTTTATATTCAGGAATAGAAGAATTAGATAATTCTATAAAACAAATAAATGAAAATAAAGAAAAGCTATGGAATAAAAGTTTGTTAGATATGATAAATGGATATTTTGAAGATATGGATAATTTATTTAAGATTTTATATAAGAAAATGAAATCTAATGGGAGGATATATTTTAATGTAGCCAACTCAGCTTATTGTGGTGTAGAAATTGAAGTTGATGTAATAGTAGCTAAAATAGCAGAAAGAATTGGATTTAAGATTATAGAAATACGAGAAGCAAGGCGTATTAATCCAAGTAGTCAACAGAAAGATACTATAGAATATTTGAGAGAAAGTGTTATAGTAATTGAAAAGCAACTAGCAATAAGCTAGTTGCTTTTTCGATGCTTCTTAATGTGCTTGTACATATTACTTGCTTTTACTTTATTTCTTGTTAATATATAGTGCTGTGAAGTTAAATCTAAATTAGAATATGAGTCAAATTCAGATGGTATATCAGGTAGAGTGTTGTCAGAAGTCCTACTATCATAAGTAAGAAGTATTCCATGATGCACTTTATCATCACAAGATAATCTACTAGTTAAATCAGTACTATCAATATATTCTTTCAATTGGTAAGCGCCATCTAAAAATCTTTCATGACCGTATTCCTTAGAGATATTACCTTCAACATTGATTGATCTACCTAACCATTTTATTTCTATTACAAATAATTTTTTATCATCAGTCATTATCCAAATATCATATCTATCATTATATGAATTATCAACTTCATCTTGTATAATATCTTCACAATTATAGCGTAAATATCGAACAAGTCTTTTCTGAAATCTTTCTTCTGGTGCAGAGAAGAGAAGATTCGGATCGTCATCTAATAAGTGTTTATGTATTTTAGGAATTTGATTTTTTTGAGCGAAAAAATAATTATCTGGATCATATTGGACTTCAGATATAAAAAAATTATTTAATAATGTACTATATTCAAATATGCTCAAAAAATTGTTAGAAGCAATATCTTTATAAGAATTCACATGATTATCTGAGTCAAAAAGTATTCCTTCAATTACAGTATCAATGCCTTTGAAACTTAGAAAAAAACAAATTGTTTTTTGGGTAAGTGAATACATAGAAACGTAATCAATTGATATTGGATCATTTAATTCTAATTTATTAACTATAGTACCATCAATATTAATTAAAAAATTAATAGATTTGGGGTGGCCATTTGATTTAATTGATTTTATTAGATTTAAAAAATCAAAATCAAATATATTATCGGAAGTAATTGAGGTAGTAACATTTGTAATTGAGATACATAGCTGGATATTATCATTCTTGAATTTGTCCCACAATTTTTTGAGTTTAGTAGATAACTTTATTATATCTATATTAGTTACATTTATATTATTCAATTTATCTTTCAATGCTTCAAGTTTTATTGCCGGATTTTCTACGAAAGCAGGTTCTATAAAATCTAAGTAATCATTAAAATTAGGCATTTATAGACCTCCTTTGTATTTTCTGTAAAGTACATCAAAAAATATGAGTAGATAGTCTTCATCACTTGATGAAGTATGAGTAGATAAACCCCTATCCTTTAAAAATACAAAAAATTCTTTTGATAGGTTTTTATCTGAATTATCACTATATATTTTTGATTTTTGATAAACTTTATTTTGTGCATTTATATTAGGATCAGATTTTACCAATTTGACAAGGAATTCAGATCCATAGATGCTAAGAACTTTAACAATCGTATTAAACCAGTAATATTTTTGTTTCTCATGTTCAACTTTTAATAGGACATTTTCTACAAATTTTTCTCCAGTAACAGTAATTAGATAATTTTCATATACTCTATTAGATGAAATATTTCTTTCTGTTATAGAAATAAAATTTTTGGTACTTAATACTTTTAAAGTATCCGATATTTCAGAATTATAAGGACCAAAAATAGTATTAGAAAAATAATAGGTCCATTTGTAATCAGGTACAAAAATAGGTGCAAGTACTGTAGAAAAATATAAAATTCTTTGATAGTTAGTTTTACTCACATCTTTCCAATTATTTTTTTTTATATAATAAGAAATTGTTAAAATATCATTACTTATAGAAAAGTTATTATTCATTTTTATCACCATACATTTCTAGAATAATAGAATTTAAAATATTAAGATTAGAGGATTGTAAATTCGATAATTTGGCTTTTTCTAACATATTAAGAATTCTATTATTTAGATCATCATTATTTAGTTCACTTAATATTTTACGTAAAAACGTTGAATTGTTTAAATTCGAAGTGAAAATAATATTATTACGTGTATTAGCAAATTTTAAAAACATATTTGCAACCTGTGTTTCATAAACTATGTCAAGACTCCCTTCAGGTGTTTCTGTTATGAAAAAAGTTGAAAAATTCTCAATATTGTCTTGCATAAAGTTAATTATTGCCATTCTAAAAGCCTGATCCAAGAAAAATCTTTGAGATTCAGATACAGCATTGATATTTTCTCGTATTGAGTTATCTATTATTGGTAAATAGTAAATATGAGGAATTTTATTAATTGTTTTTTCTTGTACTGTTAAATTACAATCCCAGCCTATAAAAGTTTTAGCATATTTATTAAAATAATTAGATAAACTTATATTTAAATCTACAATAGTGTTCTTGAATGTATTAACATATGTTTTAAATTTTTTCTCAGCTTCATCACGTTTTGTATAAAAATCCTTCGTTTTTGTTTCTAAATCAGTAATTAATTTTCTCTTATTGCGTACAATTGTTGTATATGTGTCGGCTTTTTCGTCAGCAGTAAGTTTTGTAATTTCAGAATCTAAAATTAAAAATTTATTTTTTTTATCATTTAGATCCTCGCTAATTTTTTCGAGTTGAAGTTTATGGTTATAGATCAAATTGTTATTTGAAGAGATTTCCTTCATTAAATTATCCATCTTATTAATTAGTGGATGCTTTTTGGCATTAAGATTGTTTATTAAATCTACTATATTATCGTCAACTGGTTGAACTTCAGTAAGGTTAGAGGAACAAATCAAACATTTATGCTTTTTTACTCTTTCAACAGCTTCTGATTTTAATGTTTTAGACTTTGCTCCACATACTAAGCATTCACCGGATTTTACTAAAGCGTCTTCAATTGTATAATAGTAATCAGGTAATGTATTATAGTATGATGAATACAATTGATTTTCAAGCTTATTTTGCTCATCATCAATTTTTTCTAAATCTTGTTTTAGGGTTTCTTTATCAGAAGATAAAAAATCATTTTTTTTAATTAATGAATCAACTAGAGAGTTTAAATAGTTGAATTTTTCTTTTAAATCTTCGATACTAGCAGTTAACTCAGATTTTTCTTTTAACAAATTATCTATATTATTAGATTCAGAATTATCTAAGTCATGTGGAAATAAATCTTCTTTTTGATTAATTAAATCTTGTAATGCTTTTTCAGCCATTCTTCTGTCTTCACTTGCATGTCTTCCTTGAGAGTCATAATGAGTTATGCTTTCTTCAAGTTCTTTATATTTTTTATAGAAATCATTATCAAGTAGAAGAATTCTTAAAATTTCATCTTGTTTATCAATTTTCCATGCAACATTTTCTCTTGATTCGTCGAATAATAGAAATTCTCTAATAATTAATTCAAAGTCTTTAAAATCTGGTATATTAGATAAGTCACAAATAATTTTTTCGTATTTTTGAAAATTAATAGTTTCAAATTTTTCTTCATTAACATATAAAGAATGTATATAGTTTTCATATAAGCTTCTAGTAATTGAAATTTTACATGTATTAAGAGTAAAATTTAATGTAACTAGTGCAGTTGAATTAAAGTTAGAATCAAATAGTGAAGTATTCATTCGGTTACGAAAATAGTTCTCATCTTCATATATGAATTTTTTTCCTTTTTTAACTTTATTATAACCAACTAAACAATAGATAATCATGTTAATGAATGTTGTTTTACCAACACCATTTGCTCCTATTATCGCAGATAGTCCATCAGAAAATTCAAAAGAAAATGTCTGTTCTTTAATATAGAATGAATAATTGGATACTGTTATGCTATGAAGCTTAGGTAGATAGATTTTTTTCATATAATTCAAAACCTCCTGTATGTTGATTTTTGTAAAATTAATTTGGGTTGTTAAATATGGTAGGGGATTAAATAATAGGGTGCTCTTTATGAACACCTTATTATTTATTTTTGTATTTTTGTTTTATATAATCTATAAAATTGTTTATTTCTTTCTTAGCTTCATCAGGAAGATCATCATATTCAGTATCACTATGCAATGCCATAGTAACATCATAAGTCCTAGTATCAGAGATTCCAAGTAAATAATCAGAGGAGACATTATAAAAATCAGATAGTATTTTTATTGTTTCAGAATCAGGCACACGTTTTCCTTGTTCATAGTATCCATATGCACTCGTGGTAAGATTTAATTTTTTTGCAATATCTTTTTGCAATAAATTATTTTCTAATCTCAATTCTTTTAGTCTATCTTGTAATAGCATAATAATCCCCTTTCAATATAGTCGTAATTATATTTTACAACTAACAGTTGTAAAATTGAATAAATGCAACAAAAAGTTATATAAAAGTGTTGACAAACAACTTTAAGTTATATATATTTGATTTAAATAAACAACTTAAAGTTGTTAGAAGGAGAGGCGTAAATGAGAAATAATTTATTAATTTTAAGGACTAAAAATGAATTAACACAAAAAGAAATAGCTAAAGCAATAAAGAAAACTACAAGCTTCTATGGAATGTTGGAAACAGGAAAAAGAAAGCCATCTATTGACGTAGCATATTCTTTAGCTAACTTCTATAATACAACAATCGAAAAAATTTTTTTTGATAATAAAACAACTTAAAGTTAATTTAATTTTAATATATTGATGGGAGGAAAAGAATGGATAAAGAATACAGAAATATTTATCAAATAGCGAGAGAAAGTACAGGCTTTACACAAGAAAAATCATCTGAGCTCATGGATATTAGTGTTGATAGTCTTAGAGCATATGAAGGTGGTAAAAGAATACCACCAGATCATATTGTGATTAAGATGATTGAAATATATGATACTCAATATTTAGCATATCAACATTTAAAAACAAGTGCAGCTGTAGGACAAAAATATTTACCTAATATTGAAATTAAAGAATTGCCAATAGCAATTTTAAGATTACAAAAAGAAGTAAGTGATTTTATGAAATGTAGGGAAGAAATGATTGAAATTACTTGTGATGGAGTTATTGATGAAAATGAAAGACCACGATGGAATTTAATAATGAAAGAGCTTGATGATGTAGTCGAAGCCATAATGTCATTAAAATTTGCAAAGTAACAAAATTAAAGTTTAATTCATAAGATAATTGTATATGAATTTTTAGGGAGGATAGCATGAAGAATGAGAAAATAAAAGTTTCAATAATGGACTTGGAAGATGAAAAAGGTTTTTTTGATCTTCTAGCAGAAGCACAGGTTGAAGCAGTAATGAGTATGTGTCCCAAAGAATTAAGAATGGAAATATTAAATAATGCTTTATCAATATTAAATGAAAATAAAGTAATCACAAAATAGATGAATAGGCTGAATGGCCTTGGGGATAAGTTTAACATAAATATTTATATGTGTAGTGAATTAAGTTTACAAGGAGGTTGATTATATGAGTAATTTTTCAGTTTTCTGTAAAGCTCATGAACTTAAAGATAAATTAGCAAGAATATTGCTGGAAATGAAAAAAGAACCTTATGCAAAGGTTCAATAAAAATTTATGCACTAATTTTAAGATACGGATTGCAGTCCGTATCTCCATTATAAAGTATTTTGAGGGAGATGTAAAGAGATGAAAGTTATAAGTTTTTTGAATATAAAAGGTGGAGTAGGAAAGACCGTTTCAACTGTTAATATTGCAGCTGAATTAGGAAAACAAGGTAAAAAGGTATTAGTGATTGACTTAGATCCACAAAGTAATAGTACAAAGTATTTTAGAATGTATGATCCTAATATTAATGGAGCTTATGAATTACTTTCAGGAATGGATGTTCCAGTGCAACTGACTACATACGAAGGAGTTTGGATTATTCCTGCAAACATAAAATTGATAGTTAGTGAAGCTGAAATACTTGCAGATACTAAAAGAGCTAGAGAAACAAGGCTTAAGAAATGGATAAATAGTAAAACACAAGATACTTTTGACTATATTTTAATTGATTGTCCACCATCACTTGGAATGATTTCAACAAATGCTTTAACAGCAAGTGATTATGTATTAGTTCCATTAAAGATTGATGCTTTTTCACTAGATGGTTTTGAATATTTACTTAGTAGCATTGATTCAGTTAAGGAAGAATTTAATTCAAAATTGAAATTATTAGGTGTATTTGTGACTATGGATAGAGCAACTACTATAAACAGAGAAATTAAAGAAGAGCTTAGAAGTGAGCTTGGAGATCTACTATTTAAACAATGCATAAGAGAAAATGTTGATGTTATTAAGAGTACCTTTGAGTCTATACCAGTTGTTTATTTTAACAAAAGAGCAAATGCATCAATGGATTATAAAAGATTGGTGGAGGAAATGCAATGCCGTCTTATTTAAAAGGGTTAGCAGATAAGGTTAATGGTGTTGATAAAGGTGCTTTTACAAAGGAACTAGATATAAATAGTCTAGTTCCATCAGAAAATAATTTTTATGGAATACGTGAGGTTCAAGAGCTAGCAGCATCCATTAAAGAAAATGGTCTTATGCATAATTTAGTAGTTAGAAAAAGGCAAGATGATACTTATGAAATTATATCTGGTGAACGAAGGTATAGAGCATTAAAAAGTCTTGGATATAAAAAAATACCATGCCAGGTCAAAGAAAATTTAAGTAATCTTGATGCAGAAATAATGCTTATACAAGCCAATTCAGAACAAAGAGAATTAACACCATCTGAAAAGATGGAAGGTATTAAAAGACTTGAAATTATATATAAGCAAAAACGAAGCAATGGCGAAAGGCTAGAAGGGAAAACAAGAGATTTAATAGGTAAAGATTTAGGCCTATCTGGGGTACAAGTTGGCAGATATCAAAAAGTGGACAAAGATCTTATAAAGCCATTAAAAGACAAGTTGAATAATAAGGAAATAACATTGACTCAAGCTCATACACTAAGCAGCTTAAATAAGGATGAACAAAAGATTATTCATGAAGAAATTAAAGAATTAAATACAAATGAGCATAAAGAAGAAATCGAAACTTTGGTTAATGGAATTAAGCAGCCAGTTCAAAATAAAAAAGATAAAGAATTACTTGAAGAAATGTATACACACAATAAAGCAATAGATCTATTACAAGATACAATAAATACATTTGCGCTAAACCCAAAAATAATAATTAAATCTGACAATATGTCTTGTGTATTTTATACGTCTAAATTTGAATTGGATAAAAATATATTAAAAATTAGTGTGGGAAGCTTTGGAAGAATAAGCAAAATGAGCGTAAAAGTTAAAGAATTTGAAAAGACAGAGAAATTAGAGATTGAAGATGGAAAGAATATAACCCCTAAATATCTATTTAGAGTTAATAAGGATGTTTATATTTGGTTCAACGAAAAACATGAGTTTAATAAGGAGGGATAAAGATGGAAGAGAGAAAAGCGTACTATGCGATAATTCCAGCAACGATACGTTATGACAAAGATATAAAAGCTAATGCAAAACTTTTATATGGAGAAATAACAGCTCTATGTAATGAAAAAGGGTATTGCTGGGCAACTAATGGATATTTCGCTGAGTTATATGGAGTAAGCAAAAACACTATTTCTGTATGGATCAATCAGCTTATTAAAAAAGGCTATTTGTTTTCAGAAATTAAGTATAAAAATGGTACTAATGAAATTGATAAAAGATATCTGAAATTAAATGAAGTACCTATCATCAAAAAGAATGATACCCCTATTAATAAAAATGATGATACATATAACGAAGAATGTGGAGACCCTATCCAAGAAAACATTAATACCCCTATCACGAAAAATCTTAAAGAGAATAATACAGTATTTAATAATACAATTAATAATACATTAGATAATACTATATCTAAAGATATAGTTAGTTGCACTAAAGAGCAACAAGTAATGAATGCATGGAACTCATTGAAATTAAATAAAGTTATAGCAATAAAGCCAGGAACTGCGAGAAGTAAAATGCTTAATGCTCGTATTAAAGAATATGGATTGGATAGTGTTATTAAAGCTATAGGTAATATTGCAGAGAGCAGTTTCTTAAAAGGACAAAATAAACATAACTGGATAATAAGTTTGGATTGGCTGCTAAAGCCAAATAATTTTTCAAAGGTGCTTGAAGAAAATTATTCTGATAGAAATAAAACGTTTATGGAGAAAAGTACAAGCAATCATGAAAAGCCACCATTAAGATTTAATAACTTTGAAGCAAGAGAGTATTACAATAACCCAGATCAGATGAAAAGCTTAGAAGAAAAATTACTTGGATGGAGTGATGAGTAAGGATAAATATCTATGATTATTATATTACTCAAGGAAAGAGAGAAAAAAATGGACATTAAAGAGCGTGTATTAAGAAAGATCGTTGAAACATACTTCGATAATCCAGAAAAGACAGTTGAAGAAATATTACTAGAGAATATCGAAGATCTACCAATCGAATATAAAAATAAATTTTTAATAAATAGGAGTAAAAATCATGAACAAAAGATTCCCTAAAAAAGGCGATATAGTAAGAATAGTTAATTGTAAACTTGCAGATCAGTATAAAGATAAAGAGCTAATTGTTAAGAGAGCACCTTTTGTGTTTGATAGGCAGATAGTTGTACAGATAGAAGGGATAAGAGTATATATCCCAATTAAAAATTTAGAAATTATAGAAAGTGTTTAATCTTGCAGGACTAATAAGTGATTACAAAATGTTAAGGTACTGCAATTTAATAATATGTAAGGGACTCAGTCCTCTTGCTCAAATAAGTTGATTAGAAGTAGGAGGGCCTCATGGAATTAAAAATTGATAAATCAAAGGAATATGCATTTCTTGAAGCTTGGGAGAAAGGCATTGATAATAGAAATGTGATTATAACAAGTAAAAGTAGTGGAGTTAGTTATAGAATCGATATGCTTGAGAAAAATAATAAATTGAAATACTACAATCTAGTAATAGATAATTGGCAGCCGTGTCCTTATATTGAGCCGAAAGAAATTTTTAATACATGGTATGTTACAAGAATAGTATAGGGAGGATTTATGAGTATAAAAGAAGTAGTAACTACAATAACATTGCAAGAATTTAATAATAGGTTTTTAAAAGAAAATCAAGGTTATAAGGATAGTTACACTGATAAGATATATTTTTGTCCACATGATTTAGGCTTTAAGATAGATCAAAAGGATTGCTTAGAAAGTACTAAATGCAAAAGTTGTTGGAATGAAATACAAGAGTATTTAAAATTTATAGAAAGAAAAAATGCATAGTATTTAAATTAAAAATAGAAAGAGGTTTATTAATATGAAAAAAGATATGCAAGATTTAATAGCAAATATTTACACAAATATGAACAATATCTTCAAAGAAGATGATGATATTACACCAGTTATGCCAGTAAAAGTTGAAGATGTTAATGAAGAATTTTTTACAGCTGAATTAATGGCAATGTTGCTTCAATTTCAAAATTTAACAGGACAAGATGTCGATATAATTGATTTTACACATATTTTAAATAAATTAGCAATTCAGTATTTATTAGATACGGAATCAGAAACAGTTTAATACTTAATAGTCAGAAAGTATGTAGTAATTAATAAAATTGATCTTTGAAAATTGAATAGTGTGATATTTTAAAACATGATATAATAATGTTTATTTTGTAGATTAGTAGAAATAGTGGAGGAGAAATATGAAAAGCAATAGAAAATTTCACTTAATATTATTAGCTATATTACTTAGCATATTAATATGGTCAGTTATTAACCCAAAAGATTTATTTACATGGTTTTTAGAGGTTTTACCTGTACTAATAGGAGTAATGGTGCTAATATACATATATCCCAAGTATAAGTTTTCAAATTTCGTATATGTATTGATTACGATTGAAGCAATAATTTTAATTGTCGGAGGACATTATACTTATGCTGAAATGCCTGTTTTTAATTGGGTAAGAGATACTTTTGGGTTAAGTAGAAATTATTATGATAGATTAGGTCATTTTGCACAAGGATTTATTCCTGCAATCATTGCAAGAGAAGTGCTCATAAGAAATGAAGTTATAAGCAAAAAGAAATATTTATTTTTTATAGTCATTTGTATATGTCTTGCCATTAGTGCTTCTTACGAATTGATTGAATTTGGAGTTGCAAAATTTACAGGTAATAGTGCTGAAGCTTTTTTAGGAACACAGGGAGACATTTGGGATACACAATGGGATATGTTAATGGCATTGATAGGTTCTATTACTTCTTTGAGCTTATTGAGTACATACCACGATAAAAAACTTAATCAATTGAATAGCTAATAATGTAATCTTTCTAAATTGAGAAGTAGTAAAAATAAATAACAGATTAAAATATCACATTATTCAAATAACAAATGAATAGTGTGATATTTTTTATGCGTAAAATGAATAAAGGGAGTAGTAAATATGGATTTAGATTATATAAAAAATATAATTAGCACATTAGAATATGCAGAATTAAGTATAGATGAAATGTATTCATTAATTGATGCTTTTAAACAAGAAATTGAAATAGAAACAGGAGAGGTAATTGACATAATTAAAAAGTACTTATACCAAGGACACGAATTAAATAAGGAACATGTTACAGAAGAATTAGGAGATGTTATGTTTTATATAACTAATTTAGCAACGCTTCTTGGAATAGATATGCAAGATGTATTACAAAATAATGTAGACAAGTTGTTGAAAAGATATCCAAATGGATTTGAAAAAGAAAAAAGTGTTAATAGATAAAAAACAAAAGGTGTTCATTACGAACACCTTACCAAAGTTAGAGAATAAGAATTGGAACGCTAGTTCTCTAACAACCTATCTAAATTATAACATATTTTTTGAAGGGATAGGTGATAATCATGGCAGAAATTAAAAGTATATTTAGATCTTATAGGGAAAGAAAATGTAAAATTGATAATATGGAAATTGAAATTGATAATTTAAGGTTAAATGGAATAGAAGATACTGATATTAAGATACAAGAATTGATTAAAGAAATAAATAAATTAAAAAATGAAAATAAGAGAATTGATAATATGCTAAATTTATTACCTGAAAAAGAATATAAGGTTGTAAAATTAGTTTTAATAGATTGCAAAGATAAAAAGAAAGTTGCTACTGAGATTGATAGAACAGAAAGGCAACTTAATAGAATTTTAAATAGAGCTGCAAAGAAAATAATATTATAGGGTGCAATAGCATCCTTATTTTTATATATAAGATGTCCTAAAAACGTCTTAAAAATGTCCCGAAAATGTCCGACAAATGTCCTAAAGTTTATGATAATATAAAATCAACAAGAGAAAATGTCACACTTTTGGTATGGAATAACTATATTCATTTTTAGGAGGTATGCATAATGTTGGATAAGGAAAGAGTAGAAGAATTATACCAACAAGGATATAATGCAGAGCAGATAGCTGAAATACTTAAATGTAAATCTGCCACTATAAGGCAATGTATACATAGGAATTTTAAAGATTCTAAAATAATGCATACGATAAATAAAATTCGAGATAGAGAAATTTTAAGAGTAACTAGAAATGAAGCTAAGAATTGTATGAGTGATGCAGAGTTTATTAAGAGAAATAGTTCGATTTATAAAACAGTAGAAAACGGAGATATAATTCTTAATAGAAAAGTTTCAGGAGTTGTTCCTTTTGATGTACCAATAAGGGTTTCAAATGAATTCAGTTTTGAAAGAGTTGATAAGCGCATCAAAAAAAGTGAATATAGAAAAGATAATTTATTGTTTAGTTAAGAATCTAACCTTTCATGTTAGGTTCTTTTATTATGCTTATAACCAGTAGAAAATATTATTAAAAGAGAGAGGTGTAGAAAGCCTCCTGTCTACACAATATCTAATTTATTCTACTGGTTTATTTTATAAAAAGAAGGTGATAAGTAGATGAAAAATATTTATAGAATTTATAAATGTAAATCTTGTAAAAGAGAAATGATATTGATGAATGATGAAGTTGAAAAGGCATTAAATAATGGTAAATATTTATCATGTGCTTATTGTAATTGTAGGCACTTGAGCAAAGAAAAAGAAACTAGTGATTTAAGAGAGTGCATGGATCACAATGCATATAAGAAAATTAAAGGAAAAGTAAGGCAGGTGCATTCAATTTGAGAAGAAAAGGGAAGAATGCAGCTATAGTTATTAAAGATCCTAAAGATTTACAAAGGATAGCTAATAGAATGAAAAATTATAATTACCCAGCATATATTCTTTGGAGTATAGGAGTAAATACTGGATATAGAGGTGGAGATCTAGTAAAGCTTACAGTTGCAGATATACGAAAGGCAATCCAAACCGGAGAACTTATAATCCAAGAAGAAAAGACTAAAAATACAAGGAAAATCAAATTTGAAAGAGTTGTTAGATTGAGTAATAAGCTTATAAAAATACTGCAAGAATATATCCAAGATAAGCAAGATGAAGAATATTTATATTGGTCGATAAAAGCTGATGGAGTACCACCATACAAAGGAAATATAACAAGAGAATCTTTAGGAAAGATATTTAAGCGTGTACTTGAGCAACTTGGGATAGTTGGTTCAGTTGGTACGCATACAGCACGTAAAACATATGGATATTTTCAATATATGGAACACAATAAAGATATTTATTATGTACAAAGATTATTTGGGCATAGTAAAGCAAGTACAACAATGGAATATATCGGATTAGATGAAGATATATTAATTGATTCTGCTGAAATATCAGATAAATATGTGTTTTAACAATGTGGGAAATATTCATATTTTTTTATATTTAAATACCTTATTATTTAGTTCATAGATATTTAAGGTGAAAAATTTGACATATATAGAAGTAGCTTTATAAAAAAATAAATACCTTACTATTACAGTAAATAAGGTATTATATGACTTAAAACTATTAAATTTAATTAGTAATTTATGCATTGAAATCTAGGGAAATAAAAGGAATGGGAAATAGAAAAATCTATGCATAAAAATTCTAAAGTAGTAATTTTTGAGTTAATTAAATTGAGTTCTTGAATATTATATGGAAATTAATGGAATGTTACTGGTTAACAAATTCAAAGCAAAATTATAAGGAATTTAGATTAATATATCTATAAAAATTAGGATGATTAGTCATAAAATATTATGAAATATTGATAAGTGTACAGTAGTATAAAATATAGTAAAATCAACGGTTCAGAGGGTTTTTCTATAAAAAGGTACTTCCGGAGGGGTGGGGGGATATGCGGGTCTAGCGAATCCCGGAATTTCACTGAGTATAAATTTTTAAAATAGGGTAACAAATCCATGAAAGGAGTTTGGGAAATATGGAAAAGGACTATAAATTTATTAATGAAAAATTATGCACAACCACATCAGAGTTGTGTAATAGACTAGATATTTCTAGAAAGACATTAGCAGAATGGAGTGATAAAGGCTGTCCAAAAGCTGCAAGAGGTTGGTGGCCTGTTTGGGAAGTACTTATATGGCGTGGGATTCTAACAACAGAAGAAAATTTATCTGAAGCTAACATGAAAGGAACGGATGAATATTCTCTAAACTTAAAGAAATTAAAATATGAAACAGAATATAAAAAACAAAAAGCAGAAGAAGCAGCATTTGAAAATGAAATTGCTAGGGGGGAATATATAAGTAAAAAAGAAATAGTTATGGAACTTAAAAGGTTTTTAACTGTTTTAAAAAGGTCGATGTTAGGTTATAGCAGAAAAGTTGCTAGTGAAGTTTCACCATATGTAGATAATGATGTGGCTAGAAGAATTGAAAAAATGATAATGGAGTTGAGTACAGATGCACTTGAACAACTTAGCATCAACGGAATATACAAAGCAAATCAAAAATAATCAATGGTCTGATTGGATTAGGACATCACTAAAAGTATTAAAGCCACCAGAAAGATTAAAAGTATCTGAGTGGGCAGATAAATATAGAGTATTAGATTCAAAAACCTCAGCAGAACCAGGAAGATGGCAGACTATGAGAACTCCATATCTGCAAGGAATAATGGATTCTTTTAATGATGTTGATGTAGAAGAAATTATTTTTGTAAAGCCAACTCAAGTTGGTGGGACTGAAAGTTTAAATAATATGTTAGGCTATGTTATTATGCAAGATCCTTCACCAACATTGATTGTTTATCCTACTTTAGATTTAGCCAAATACACTAGTAAAAATAGATTAAAACAAATGATACAACTTTCTGATGTATTAAATAAAAGATTTTTTGAGCCTGAGAGTAATGTATTAGAGTTGCAATTTGATGGAATGTATTTAGTTTTATCGGGCGCAAATTCACCAGCTTCATTAGCAAGTAGACCAATAAGATTTTTATTTATGGATGAAATAGATAAATATCCAAGTAATTCAGGAAGAGAAGCAGATCCAAGAGCATTAGCAAGAGAACGTACAAAAACCTATGTTAGTAATAAAAAAATATTTGAAGCTTCAACACCCACATTAAAAAATGGGCCCATATGGACTGATTGGGAAAATGCAGATTGTCAAAAGAAATATTATGTTCCTTGTCCTCACTGTGGCAATTATCAACTTTTTAAATTTAAGAATTTAAAGTGGAAAGAACATTCAACAGCAGAAGAAGCATCTAATACTGCTTATTATGAATGCGAAGAATGCAGAGGAATGATTACAGATAATCATAAGCCGGAAATGCTTAGGAATGGAGAATGGAGAAGTATTAAAGAAAGTGGTTGTAAAAGAACAGCTTTTCATATTAATGCAATATATTCTCCTTGGGTAAGATTTGGGGATGTAGCGAAGGAATTTGTAAAGTCTAAGGATTATCCAGATTTACTAATGAACTTTATAAATTCGTGGCTTGCTGAACCATGGGAACAGACGGAAGTAAAAATGGACAGTGATGTTGTATTAAAAAGAGAATCTGAATATGAAGAAGCTACAGTTCCAGATGGAACTTTATTATTAACTGCAGGAGTAGATGTTCAAAAGCATTATTTCTATTACACTATAAGAGCATGGGGAACTGGAATGACAAGTTGGAATGTAACTCATGGAATGGCTGAGACTTGGGATCAAATAGAATATATAATGAATTTACCTTACTATGATTTAAATGGTAAGGCTTTTCAGGTTAATCTAGCTTGTATTGATTCAGGAGATCAAACAGATGATGTATACGAATTTTGTGTTATAAATCAAGATTGGGCAGTGCCAGTAAAAGGTTCATCAAGCCCGCTATTATCAAGATATAGAGCTAGTGTTATTGACAAGATTGGTAGTAAAGCAACAGGGATGATTTTATATATAGTTGATGGAGCACAATATAAGGATATGATTTCGGCTAGGATACAAAGACCAAATGGTTCTGGTTCATGGATGGTATATAAAGGATGTGATAGAGATTATGCAGAGCAGATTGTTTCGGAGGAAAAAGTCATAGAAAGAAAAAATGGAAGAAATATTTCAGTATGGAAAACAAAAACTAGTCATGCAGATAACCACTATTTAGATTGTGAAGTATATGCAGCAGCTGCAGCAGATTTATTACATGTAAGATATCTTCAACCAGAAGAAAGAATTCAAGAATTACCTAAAAAGGAGATAATAGAAAATGATTATTTAAAGGCAAGTGAAAACTGGCTAAATACGAATGGAGAGTGGTTAAAATAATGAATACAGATGAACAATTAAAACAGATTAATGAAGCAATTAGTGCTATAGAAAATGGAGCACAAGAATATCAACTAGGATCAAGAAGAATTGTAAAAGCAAATATTAACAATTTATATGCTGAACGTAGAAGGTTAGCTTATCAATTAGAAAATGAAAGAAATAATGGAGGGATATATGTAGTTAGATTTGATCGAAGATAATTTTATGTATTTTGAAAGGAGGTGAGAAAATTGAATTTATTAGACAAGGCTATAGGATATATTTCCCCTAAAAGAGCTTGTGAAAGGGCCTCATGGAGAGAATCGTTGAGAGGCTTCTATGATTCAGGTGGAAGAGATAGACTTAATTTAAATTGGAATGCTACAAATGCAAGTGCTGAACAGACTGACAGATCTCAAAGAGATATAATAAGGGCTAGGGCAAGAGATTTAGAAAGAAATAGTGACATAAGTGAATCTATTGTTGGCTCTTTTGAGAGAAATGTAATAGGAACTGGGATAAATCTTCAAGCTAAAATTTTAAAAGATGAAGACAATGAAGATGAAAAATTAAATAAAAATATAGAGGAACTATGGAAAGAATGGTGTAAGGCTCGTAATTGTGATGTTACAGGACAGCAGAGTTTTAATGAAATGCAAACTATGGCTATGAGAAGATTAATCATAGATGGTGGAATAATTTTTATTAAAACATATACCAAAGATGGCATAGTTCCTTTTTCATTACAAGCAAGAGAAGTTGATGATTTAGATACTAGTAGAAATACATTGCCAAGCTTAAAAAATAAAGGAAATAGAATAGTAGGTGGTATTGAACTCAATGAATATAATAAGCCAGTTGCTTATTATTTAAAGACATATTCTCCAGATGGATTCTATACTGGACAAAGTGAGCGTGTAGAAGCTAATAGAGTAATATTCTTATGGAAGAAAACAAGACCAACTCAAATACGAGAAATATCTCCTTTAGCTAAGACAATGCCAAGAATAAAAGAAGTAAATGAATTTGTTGAAGCAATTTCTGTTAAGGAGAGAATACTTGCATGTCTTTCTGTTTTTATAACTAAACAACACCCAACTGGTATAGGAAGAGCAGCACCAATAGATAAACAAAGCGGATATCAAATGAAGACTATATCACCAGGTATGATACATGAACTTCAACCAGGGGAATCTGTGTCAGCAGTAAATCCAAGTGGACAATCTAGTAATGCGAAAGATTTCATAATGATGCAACAAAGGCTTGCTGGTTCAGGTCAAGGATTAAGTTATGAAACTTCGTCAAGAGATATGTCTCAGGTAAATTATTCAAGTGCAAGACAAGGATTACTTGAGGACCAGAGAACCTATTCGGCATGGCAGAATTATATAAAGGATAATTTATGTGATGAAGTATATTCAGAATTTATCATATCAGCAGTTCTATGTGGTGAACTGGATATAAAAGATTTTTGGCGGAATAAACGAAAATATTTAAGACATGAATGGATTACTTCAGGATGGAGTTGGATAGATCCACTCAAAGAAGTTAATGCAAATAAATCAGCAATTGCTGAGGGAATGGATACTTTAGCTAATATTTGTGGTGCTAGAGGACTTGATTGGAAAGAGGTATTAAAGCAGAGAGCAAAAGAACAAGAATATGCTAAAAGCTTAGGAATTAATATAGGAGGTATAACTAGTGGCAAAGAAGAAACCCAATCTGGGGATACAGCAAAAAAGAACAGTTGATTTAGCAGTAAGAGAAATAAATGAAGAAGAAAGACGGGTAAGAGTATCGTTTGCTAGTGAACAGGCAGTACAAAGATGGTATGGTCAAGAAATTTTATGTCATGATGCAGACTGTTGCAATATGGATAGATTAAATAATATAGGTGTTGCTTTATGGAATCATGATAGAAATAAGGTAATTGGTAAAATTGAGAATGCAAGTTGTGATGATAATGAAAAAAGGTGTTATTGCGATATTGTATTTGATGAAGATGATGAATCAGAAAGAATTTATCAAAAGGTTAAAACTAAAACATTAAAGGGCGTATCAGTTGGATATAGTGTTGATTGTTGGGAAGAAGTAAAGGCGGGTGCTATGTCTTCAAATGGAAGATTTATAGGGCCTTGTGAAATAGCTACATCATGGACACCGTATGAAGTTTCAATTGTTTCAGTTCCAGCTGATGATTCTGTTGGTGTAGGTAGATCAATAGAAACTGAAGAAAATAATAATGAAGGAGATGAAAGACAAATGTCAAATCCAACTAATAACAATGAAAATATAAATGCTCAAGCAGAAAGACAAGCTGCAATACAAGCAGAAAGACAAAGGGTTTCAGAAATAACAACTCTTTGCAGAGAATTTGAGATTGATTCATCAAACTATGTTAATAATGGGGACACTGTTGAAGAAGTTAGGTCTCAAATTTTAGAACAACTTAGAGAAAGAAGAAAGCCAGCTATAGCTAGTTCTGCAGATATTTCTGTTACAAAAGATGAATTGGATAAATTTAGATGCGCAGCAGTTGATTCAATTCAATTGAGAGCAGGATATAAAGTAGAAAAAATTGCAGAAGGTGCTAGAGAGTTAAGGGGAATGAGACTTAGAGATTTAGCGATTGAATGTTTACAAAGGAGTGGAGTTACTAACGCTCAGCGATTAAATAATGAAGAACTATTTAAAAGAGCATTAAGTCCAGATAGTCAGTTTGCATCAATACTTGATAGTTCAGTAAATAAATCAATGGCTACAGCTTATAAAGTAGCAAATACAACATATAGAGCATGGACTGGAATAGGAAGTAATACAGATTTTAAGGATGCAACAGTGTATCAAATTAGTGAAGCAGGAGAACTTGAGAAAATGACTCAAACTGGTGAATTTAAGTTTGATGAAATGAAAGACCAAGGTGTAAAGAAATCAATTGCAACATTTGGAAGAACTTTTGGAATAACAAGGCAAGCTTTAATAAATGATGATATAGATGTATTAACAAAAATTCCATCAGCATATGTAAGAGCAGCAGACAGAGGAGTAAATAAGCTTGTTTATAAAACTTTGAGAGATAATGCAAAAATTTATGATGGAAAAGAATTATTCCATGCATCACATAATAATATTGGCAAAGCAGGAGCCATGTCAGATGTGACATTATCAGAATTAAGAACGAATATGAGAAAACAAAAAAATCTAAGAGGAAAAGAAACTTTAAATATCTCACCACAGTTTTTAATTGTTCCAGCAGGACTTGAAACTACAGCAATGAAATTTTTAAATTCAACAGCATTACCAGATCAAGATAATGCTGGAGTAACTAACATATGGAGAAATTCATTTGATTTAGTAGTAGATGCTGAGTTAGATCCAATAAGTGGAGCATTACCTTATTATGTGGCTGCAAACCCAGCTGATATAGATACAATAGAAGTAACGTACTTAAATGGTGATGATATGCCTAAATTAGAATCAAGATTAGGTTTTGATTTCTTAGGTATAGAATATAGAATTTATATAGATTATGGAGTATCAGTTCTAGATTATAGAGGGCTTGGAATGAATCAAGGGGCTTAATTTTGTTAGGTCTTTTTTTATACTTTTAAATAAAGGTGTTCATGAGGAACACCTTAGAAAATTATAGGAGGAATGGAAATGGTAAATTTTATTCAAAAAGGAGATATAATAGACTTTTTAAACTCAACAGGAAAAGATATTCTATATGGACAAGTGGTTGTTATGGGAAATCATATAGGGATTGCAGCAGAAAATATTACTCAAGGAAAAAATGGAGGATTAAGAACAAATGGAGTATTTGAATTTACTGGAGTTAAAGCAGATACTATTAGTATAGGCGATAATCTATATTATGATCCAGATAAAGATGTAGTAACCAATAATAAAGGAGCTCTTACTGTGGTTGCAGGTTTTGCAATATCATCAAAAGAAGCTGAAAAAGATGGAACTATATTAGTTAAGCTTTTCAATTCGCTTTCAGCATAGGTGAAATATGAATTTTAAGGAGCAAATTACTTCAGACTTAAGTGTATTTTTTGATCCAGAAATATTTGGAGAATACCATATAATAGATGGACGAGAAATAATTATTGTACCAGATGAACAGTTGTTAAAAATAAAAAATGAAAAAGAATATGATGGGATAATACAAGCAGAGTTATTTTATTTTGTAAAGGCTTCAGATATAGATGAACCTATATCTGGAGAAGTTCAAAACATAGATGGAGTTTTTTATACTGTTTTGGAATGTAAGAATAATAATGGAGTTTATGAAGTTACACTCCAAGGATGTGGTGTTTAAATGGCTACTTTATTAAAAATTGATGACAAAGAGATAAAAGAAGCACTAAAGAAGCTTAACAAACTTCCAAATCAGATACCAAAAGCTTCAGCTTCAGCTATCAATAGGACAATTACTTTTGCAAATAAAAGATTAAAGCAGGAAGTAAGAAAAGAATATACTATAAAAAATACTGAAATACAGAGCACAATAACATTAAGAAAAGCTAATCCATCAAATCTTTCAGCAGTAATAGAAAGTTGCGACAGAAGACTTACACTACAAAGGTTTGGAAAAAGTTTAGGGTCATGGAAAAAGGGAAAAACTATAAGGGTTAGAGTAAAGAAAACTGGTGCAAAGAAAATGAGAACAAATCCAAAAGCATTTGTAATTGGTCTTAATGGAAATCTTCATATTGCTAAAAGATCAAGCAAAGCAAGATATCCAATAAAAGTTCTAAGAACATTATCTGTACCACAAATGGTTAGTAATAGAAAGATAGAGCAAATTATTAAAAAGGAAGCAGAGGTAAAGTTAAAGGAAAGAATTGAACATGAAATTAATTACAGGCTTTCAAAGTTGAGGTGATTGTATGAATGACAATGAGATTTTAGAAGCTATTGCAAAGTTTCTAAAAGAAAAGATATCAGCAAAAATAAAATTTAAGAAAGTGCCTAAGAAAAACCTTGTTGAAGGATCTTATGAACTTGTTAATCCAGCAGTATATATAGGATGGATACCTCAAAAAAATTTCCTTAATGAATATGGATATGAAGTGCCAAGCTTTATAGTCATGCTTGATGAAGGAAATGATGATTATACAGAAGCAACATTGGCAATAAGGATTAAAGTTGTGACATATGATCCTGGAACAATTGAAACTACAGGGGCAATTACTCCAAATGCAGAAGGATACAAAGATTTACTTAATGCAATAGCTGGAATTAGAATTGCAATATCAAAAAATCCAATCATATCAGAAAAAGTAAGCATAAATAAACCGATACAATGGGATATGGATGAGGAACAAGGATATCCGTTTTGGAGTGCAAATGTAAAATTTAATGTATCAATTGAACCTATTCAAAATATAGATACATTTTTATAAAATAATTTTTAGAAAGAAGTGAATTATATGGATTATAAACATGGACTCTATGGGGAAATCATAGCAAGTAATGAAAGTATAGTTACATCAAAAAACATACCAGTTTATGTTGGCATTGCTCCAATGCATAGGTTAAATGATAGAGCGATAAATAAACCTATATTAATTAGAAATTTACAAGAAGCTATAAGAAAAACTGGATATTCTAGTGGTGATTCTTTTGATGAATTTACTTTATCAGCCGCTATATATGCACATTTTCAAAATAGTATACAAGCAATAGGGCCAATAGTAATAATAAATGTTTTTGATCCTAGTAAGGGAACACCAAAAACTGAAGAAACTTCATTCATAAATGGAGTGGCAATAATAGAAGATCATGTTGTAATAGATTCAATTTCAATATCAGATAAAGAGGTTGGAAAAGATTATGAAGTTGAATATACTGATACAGGAAATTTCAAGATAACATTAAAAGGTGAAGATGCTGGGGAAACTAAGGAAATTTCTATATCATTTAAAACAGTAGACCCATCAAGTATAACTGAAAATGATATAATAGGGACTTATAATAAAGATGAAGAAAAAAATACAGGTATATTAGCCATAGAAGATGTATATGAGGAATTAAATGCAATTCCAACAATAATTACAGCACCAGGATTCAATCACAAACCTAAAGTAAGACAGGCATTAATAGCTTCAACTAAGAAAATAACTGATAAGTGGGAAGCTATTTCTTTTGTAGATATAGATTCAAATGAAGCAGATACTTTAGAAAAAGCTATAAAGTGGAAAAAAGAAAATGGTTATACTTCAAACGAAGAAAAAGTTTTTTGGCCTAAAGCAATTATGGCAGGGAAAGAAATTTGGTTATCTATACATGGAATTGTTGCAAAGATGCAGACAGATGTTAAAAACAACAATGTGCCATTTGAAACACCAAGTAATAAGGAAATAGATATATCAGGACTTATTGCTAAAGGAAAGAAAATTAAGTTTAGTCAAAATAGAGCGAATGAACTTAATGCAGAAGGTATAACAACATCAATATATAATGGGGGAAAACGTGTATTATGGGGGCCTCATATGGCTAATTTTGAATATGGAGTAACATCTAAGCCGGAAGAAATATTTGATGTAAATATAATGATGCATAAGTATCTTTTAAATGATTTTATATTAAGAAATACAGAAATAATTGATACTAATATGAATAGGCATGATGTTGATGCACTTATTAACTCTGAACAGATGAGTTTAAATTCCCATGTAAGTGCTGGACATTTACTATATGGAGAAGTTAAGTTTATATCTGAAAATAATCCAATAGCCGATATTGTTAATGGTGACTTTACAATAAATACATTAGTAACGGATACACCAATAGCTAAATCAATAACTCAAAATGTTCAATATACATCAAAGGGAATTGAGTTAGAATATGGAGACGAAGAGGAGGAATAATATATGCGAACTAAAATAGATGGATATTCTGTATATATTAGATATGATAATGGAGCTGTAAAAATAGGAGATACAACGTCTTTAACTCTTCCTAGTATAGAAAGGCTTACAGATTCAATTAGTGGGGCAGGAATAGCTGGAGAAATAGACGTTCCAAGTGTAAATCAATTTGCTTCAATGGAAACAGAGATTACAATAAGAGTAACCAGCAAAGAACACGCTTTATTAATGAATGCTAATCAATTAGAATATAGATGGCTCACAAATAATATTGATACAAGCAATGTAAAACAGACACAAATAGGTAACAAAGCATTTTTAACTGTTATTCCTAAAAAAGCTGATGAAGGGAAAATAGAACAAGGATCAGCGCAAGATGCAACTTTTACTTATGAAGTTGTTGCATATAAAAGAATTTCAGATGGAGAAGAAATATTTAATATTGATAAGCTTAATGGTGTATTTACTATAAATGGAGTGAATCAATTAGGAGAGATGTCATCTTTTCTTTAAAAAAATAATTATAACAATAAAGTTCAAGATTAATTTCTTGGACTTTTTATTTTAGGAGGAATTTATTATGGAAAATTTAGAAAATAAAGCAATTGAAAATGAAGCAGTACAAAAAGGGGATTGTTTAAAATTACAAAATCCAATAAAAGTAGATGGTAAAGAAGTAAAAGAAATTTATTATGATTTTGAAAGTCTTACTGGAGTACAAATGGATTCAATATTAAGAGAAGCAGAAAAAGAAGCTATGATGTCTGATTATGCTATAGTAGCATTTCAAGCCAATTCAGCAGTTCAAGCAAGAACATTTGCAGAAGCTTCAGGACTTGCATTGATGGATGTTAAGAGATTAGGAGCAAATGACTATATGAAAGCATTAACACTTGCTAGAAATTTTTTTATACAAGGCTCAAGTGGAAGCCAAACAGAAAAGAACTAAAAAGATTAGTAGCTCAAGTTACATTTGAAACAGCAAATTCAAGAAATGATTGCTTAAATATGAAGTTAATAGATTTTCTTGAATATTATGAAGATTTAGTAGAAGAAGCTGATAGAGTAAGCAAAGCTTATAAAAATAGACATCCACAAGGAGTGTGATGTAATGGCAAAAGATATGATGGCGAGGATAAGAATTGGTGGATTAATAGATCCAAGCCTTAAAGAGTCATTTTCTGAAATAGGAAATCTTACAAAAAATTTAAAAGAAGAATTAGCACCTATTGGAAAAATAGCTGGATTAGGAATGGCTGGACTTGGTGCAGCTCTTGGATTTGCTTCGAAATCAACGAATGAATATGTAAAAGCATCTAATCAACTTCAGGCAAGTACAGGAGCAACCAGTGAAGAGATGAAATGGCTTCAAAATGTATTAAAAGGTGTATATTCAAATAATTATGGTGAAAGCTTTGAAGACATATCAAACTCTATTGGACTAATTAAGCAGCAAATTGGGGATTTATCAAACTCTGATTTACAAACAATAACAGAAGATGCATATGCTCTAAAAGATACTTTTGACATAGAAATAGGAGAGTCTGTTCGTGGAGCTAATCAGCTTATGAAGCAGTTTGGAATAACAGGTGATCAAGCTTATAATTTATTGACTCAAGGAGCACAAAAGGGATTAAATCAAAATGGGGATTTAGCTGATCAAGTAGCAGAATATGCTGTATATTTTTCAGACTTAGGATATTCAGCAGAAGACATGTTTAATATAATGGCTAGTGGAGCAGAAGCAGGAGTCTTCCAAATAGATTTTTTAAATGATGCAATGAAAGAGCTTGGTATAAGAACAAAAGATAATAGTGATGGAACAAAACAAGCTTTTGCAGAATTAGGTCTTAATGCGGATGAAACAACTAGAATGTTTGCAAATGATGGAGAAGAAGCTTTAAAAGCAACGAGTATGGTAAATAAAGCATTATTTAGCATGGAAGATAAAGTCAAACAAAATCAATTAGGTGTTCAGCTTTATGGAACAAAGTGGGAAGATGTTGGAATATCTACTATTGAAGCATTGGGGAATATAACTGATGAAATCAATATGAATGCTAGTGCATTAAATAAAATAAAAGAAATAAAATATAGTTCGTTTGGTGATGCACTAGTTGGTATAGGACGTCAGATAGAAGTTGCATTTTTACCACTAGGAGATGTGGTTCTACCATATTTAAATGAATTTGCTAATTGGTTTAAGGATGTTGGAGTACCTAAGATACAAGAGTTTGCTGATATACTAGCTGAAAAAATGCCAAGTATCATAGAACAAGTTAAAAGTTTATTACCTATATTTAAAAGTATGATACCAATAATAGCTGGTATTGGAGCTGGACTAGGAACTTTAAAAATAATTAATATAGGAAAAAATATATTTGCTATATTCAGTAAAATAGCAGGAGTTTTTAAATCTATTGGAACTGCAGTAAGTCTATTCGCTGGTGGAGCTGGAACATTAGGAGAAGTAATGATGCTTATTATGAATCCAGTAGGATGGATTATAGCAGGAATTGCAGCACTTACAGCTGGATTTGTATTACTATATAGAAAATGTGAACCATTTAAAGAAATGGTAAATTCATTATTTTCTAAATTAGCAAATTATATTAGCACAACAATATTACCTGCTATACAAAACTTAGGAAACAAATTATCAGTACTTTTTAAAGCTATTGGTGGATTTGCTTCGTGGATTGGAGAAAAGCTTGCACCAGTATTTCAAGTTATATTTCCAATGATAGGATCAGCTATATCACTTGTTTCAAGTGTTATAGGGGCACGAATCGAAGGTGTTATTAAAGCTTTGGGAGGAATAATTGACTTTTTAACAGGTGTTTTTTCAGGAGATTGGACTTTAGCACTTGAAGGACTTAAAACAACTTTTTCAGGAATCTTTGATGCAATTTTTGTATTTGCTAGAAAACCATTTGAATGGATATTGGAGAAGATTGGAGTCATAAAAGAAGGTTTAAGTTCGTTTTCTTTTTCAGGATTTTTAGGAAAAATAGTAGGAAAATCAGAAACAAATGAGATGCCACAGTTTGCAAAAGGCGGAATAGCAACACAGCCTTCAATATGTGGTGAAGATGGACCAGAAATGGTTATTCCACTTGTTAAAAGTGCACGAAGTATGTCATTGTTACAAAAAGCTGCTAATATATTGGGTGTTAGTAATGGAGCAGATAGTTCTGGATTTGAAAGAAATAAATATAGAAATATATCAACTAGAGAATATAAATCTGATGCAGAAAATAAAACATCACAATCAGAAGCACCAACTTTTGTATTTGCACCACACATTGATGGAAATGTAACACAAGATGCAATACAAAAATTAGAAGAGACATTTGAGAAATTTAAAGAAATGGTTGAAGAAATACAACGAGAAAAGGAGAGTGTGTCATTTGGCTAATAAATATTATACTACCAAGGAGGGAGATACATTTGATATACTTGCATTAAAATTTTATAATAATGAAAATTATGCAGTTGAAATAATGAAAGCTAATCCTAAGCAAATAAAAAATATAGTTTTTGATGAAGGTGTACAGTTAGTAATTCCAAACATAGAAATCAAGGAAGAATCAACTCTTCCTCCGTGGAAAAAGTAGGTGTTATTTGTGAAAGTTATCTATGAAGGAACAGAAATAAAACTTGAGATTTCTAATTGTAAAATAAAAGATAACATGGGTGGTAAGGCGGATAGTCTTACCATTTCTTTTGCAGATATAAAAAATGAATGTAGGCAATGGGAATTTAAGAAAAATCATATTATTGAAATCATAGAAGGAAAATTTTCTACAGGGAAAATGTATGTTAATGAATTTGAATGTGGAAAAGGAAAATATACCGTTAGAGCAGTATCTATACAGAAGAAAGCTAAAACAATAAAGAATAGAATTTGGGAAAAAGTTAATTTTTTAGATATAGCTAATGATATAGCAAAAGAAGAAGATTTACAGTTAGAAAGTTATGGGGTAAATGATTTTCAATATGAAAGAGTAGAACAAATAGATAAAAATAATATGGAATTTTTAAATTACAGATGTATATTAGAAGGATATAATTTAAAGATTAGCAACAGAAAAATACTAATAGTATCAGAAAAATTTTTGATAGATCAGTCTCCAGTTCTAAGATTAAATACTTCAAATTTTATAGGAGACTATAACTTTAAAGCTATATCAAATCAGATTTATGGCGGATGTGAAGTTAGTTCATTTTTTAAAAATAATTTAAAAGGAAGCTATATAGAAAATAATAATGAAGAAATATTAAGAGTAAAAAATATTTCATGTGGTTCTTTAGGGGAAGCAAATAGATTTGCAGAAAATATATTAAAAAATGCTAATAAGTATGAGATTACTGGTAGCTTTTATATGGAAAATAATTTTGATATAGCTGCAGGAAATTCAATAAAGATAGATGGTTTGGGGACGTTTAATGGGAAATATATTATAGAAAGTATAATATATGATTTATTAAATGGAAAGTCAAAATTATTTATAAGAAAGGTTGAATAATTATGATAGAACTAGGTATTATTTCAACAATAGAAGCCAATATGGTTAGAGTGATTTTACCAGAGCATGATGATATAGTGTCTTCTAAATTAGAGTTAGCCAAGCATATTAACATTAATAATCTAGAAATTGGAGATAATGTATTAATTTCTTTTTTTAATAGTGGTTTTAAAAATGGAGTTATCATAGCTGAATTGAGGTGATTATATGTCTTTAGGTGGTTTTGGAGATAAAACATTTGAAGTTAGCATGAATAAGATATATACGTTTAAAGATTATTCAAATGAAGTATCTTTAGAAACAGAAGACCAGGATGTTGATGGAAGCAAGCCATCAACTTATATAAAAGGGATGGGGTTAGAAGCGCCAAGTATAACTATAGAACTAAGACAGTCAAAAAATATCGATGTAGAAACTGAATATAATAATTGGAAAAGTATATGTAGAAATAAAAAGCCACATATGCTTTTTTTAGGTAATGAACCTGTAACAACTAATAAATTTTTACTTATAAAGGTTGCTATATCTAATGTACAGTTTTCTCCAAGCGGAAAGATGATAAAAGCTACTCTCAATTTGAGTTTTAAAGAGTATGTAAGGGCAGGTGTTAAACAGTAATGAAGTATACTATAAATTCAAATGAGCAATTAATAAACTGGAATGCAAAGGGTAGTGAAAGGATAGCTCAAAATGTAAATAATATTTTAAATACATTACAAAATGAAGTTCCATATTTGAGAAGTATGGGGAGAAATCCTGAAAATATAGACTCAATTACTACAAAAACACGTTATGCTCTGACAGAAGAAACATATGATCTAATAAATGAATATGAACCAAGAGCATTAGTGAAAAGTGTTCAGATAGAGGAAGGAGAAACTCCTAATATAAAGGTGGTGATTGAAAGTGAATGAATTCGTGAAGATTAATTCAGATGACATTTTTAAAGAAGCATTAGAAATAGTTGAAAATGAATTAGGAGAAACTTTAGCAGAAGGTGATGAAAGAAAACTATTTTTAAGAGGATTAATGCCAATATTAGTAGCGATAAAAAATAATATAAATTATTCGGCTAATCAAAATTTACTTGAGTATGCACATGATGAAAATTTAGATTATATAGCAACGAATTATCATGATACTTCAAGATTACCAGCTACAGAAGCCACTTGCAAAGGCGTAGTAAAATTATCTTCACCACAGCAAGAAGACATATTAGTTAAAGCTGGAACAAAAGTAACACCAGATAATATTACTATGTTTAAAATAAAAGAGAATGTGGTAATTAAAAAAGGAGAAACAGAAGCAGAAATAATATTAATATCAGTTTCAACAGGAGAAAAATACAATGGATTTGCTGAAGGTAAAATTAATTACATAGTAGATCCTATACCTTATGTTAGTCAGATATATAATACAGAAATATCTAAATCGGGTTCTGATATAGAGGATGATGATTCTTATAGAAATAGAGCTAGACTTGCTATGGAAAGCAAAAGCACAACAGGACCAGAAGGTGCATATGAGTATTGGGCATATTCAGCAGATAATTCAATTTCAGGGGTAAAAATTATTTCACCAGAACCAGGAAAGGTGAAAATACTTGTAGTTGTTGATGATGGAGAATTGCCATCAGAGGATATAAAAAATAAAGTTTATAATGAATGTTCAGCAAGAGATAGAAGACCACTTACAGATAAAGTAGAAGTTGGAGTACCAACAGTTAAAGAATATAATATAGAATTAACCTATTATTTAGATAAAAATTTTCCAGTTGAAGAAAGCCAATGGAGAAAATCTATTGAGGGAAAAAATTTAGATTATTCAGATGGAGCTATAAGAGAATTTATTAAATGGCAGCAAAGCGAAATTGGTAAAGCAATAAATTCAGATGAATTAAAGTATCAAGTTCAAAATTCTGCGACATATGAGGTTAATGGAAGAAAGATATCAGCAGTAAGAAGGATAATTGTTACATCTCCAACAGACATGGAAGTGAGGGCAGAAGAAATTGCTAAAGCTAAAAATATATCTGTAACATATGGGGGGATGGAATAGTGAATCTTGATAATATTGATTTACTAAGTTTGCAGACAGCCTTTTTAAGACAAGATAAGTTTGTTCAAGCTTTATGTAAAGCCATTAATCCATATTTTCAGAAACTGAGTGAAGATACTAAGTTAGGCTATATTTATGGACGAATAGATGAACTTGATGAAAAAGTAGTAGATTCATTGGCTTGGCAATTTCATGTGGATTTTTATGATTATACTTTACCATTAGATAAAAAAAGAGAATTGGTCAAAAAATCAAAGAAATTGCATGAGATAAAAGGGACACCAGTAGCAGTTGAGGAAGCTGTAACAACTATATTCGGAAGAACTAAGTTAAAAGAATGGTTTGAATATGATGGAGATCCATATCGTTTTTCATTAGATATTGATATTACAGATACAGGAGCTTCACCAGAGGAGTTAATTAAACTAGATAGATTAATAGATGCTTACAAAAATAAAAGATCATGGTTGGATATCATAAATATATTCTTCACAACTTTTGGTGATTTAAAAATTGGTGCAATTACAATTGATAGTGAAGAAATAGTGGTTTATCCCTGGATACCAGATGAAATACAAAGCACTATTGATATTACAATTCCAATAGCTCAAATTTCAGAATATGAGGAAGTAATAACATATCCTAAGGAGGGATAAGTGTGGCAGAAAAATTTTATACAATTATAACTGATATAGGAAAAGCAAAAATAGCAAATTGTATCAGTCAGGCAACAAAAGTAGACTTTGTAAAAATGAAAGTTGGTGATGGTGGTGGAAAATACTATAATCCAGTAGAGACACAAACTGATTTAATAAATACAGTGTGGGAAGGGGATATAGGACATGTTATAGTAGATGAAGAAAATCCTAATTGGATTAATATTGAAGTTATACTTCCAGCTGATGTTGGTGGATTTATGATTAGAGAATATGGAGTATTTGATTCAGAAAATAATTTGTTGGCTATAGCTAAATGCGCTGAAACATATAAACCAGTTGCAGCAGAAGGAAGCACAAAAGAATTAAATATGAAAATGATTTTGGCAATTTCAAATATAGATAGTATAACTTTAAAAATAGATCCAGCTTTAATGTATGCAAAAAAGAAAGATTTAGATGTAATATCCAATAAAGTTAATGAACTGGAAGATAAATTAAATAAGCATATAGATGATTCGCTATATCAAGAAGCAGGAGGAACAGCAACAGCTATAACATTATCCATGTTGACATTAAAAAATGGATATTCAAAAACATTTATAGCAACGGCTAATAATAATGGCTCTGCAACAACTATAAATGGTAAACCACTTTATAAACCAGGAACAACAACAGCACCTAATATTAAAGAAGGAAAAGCTTATACAGTTTGGTACAATAGTGTGTCAGACTGTTTTTTCTTGCAAGCTAGTGCCGAAGGAGATGCAACAGTAGCGCAGGTACTAGCAGGCGCTATTTTTTCAACAGATGATGATACTGGGCTTGTGGGTACTATGCCTAATAATGGTTCATTAGATAAGGTTTTATCACTAAATGAAACTTTTAATTTACCAGCAGGATACTATAGTGGTGGAAGAGTAACACAAAATATACCTAATAATGGACCAATGAATGCAAACTTAAATTGTGGTCAATCTAAAGATATTCCAGCAGGATATACTAATGGTGGAAGAATTACAGCTAATAGTTTAGCAAGTCAAACACCAGCAAATGCAACAGCAGCACAAATATTAGCTGGATATACTGCATGGGTTAATGGTAATTTAATTAATGGAATTGCAGAAAAAAGACAGTATGCTCATGGTACAACTACTACAACAACTACAACCCAACAAACAGTTACTGTTAATTTGGGATTTCAACCCACCATTGTAATTTGTAAATGGTCCACTACTGGGATGGGTGGGGGAACGCATTATGGTATAGGTTTAGCATGTCAATTCGGGAGTTACGGAGCTAATAATAATGGTAGTACAGACAGTTCATTACCTACATTATCATTAAGTACATCAGCAAGATCTTGGCGACCCACTATTACTTCTAGTGGTTTTGAAATATATTTACCAAACACAGGAACAAGTGTAGAATATTATGCTCATGCTTAGAAGGAGATGAATATTATGAAAACATTAATAGTATATGACAATAAAGGAAGTGTAAAGGCTTTTATGCAAGGAACAGAGATGAAGGAAGATTATTCTTGTATAATAGTAGACATAGAAGAAAATAAAGAAATAGTATCTGTAGATGTATCCACAGGGCAAGTAATAACAAAAGAAAAAGATACTAGAGTAGCAGACATACAAGAATATTTAAATAATACAGATGATAGTACTATTTCTAAAGTAGAAGATACAATTTTAGAAATAGAATCAAATAAAATAGAAAATGGAGGAATGTAAAATGAATC
>ENA-OXEC01000130-OXEC01000130.1-human-gut-metagenome-genome-assembly--contig:-NODE-130-length-50918-cov-74.4387_pt1 | contig 50918 bp, 37 predicted proteins | sample MGYA00249351_ERZ652235 | MGnify/ENA primary metagenome ERZ652235 (study PRJEB26925, sample SAMN05826906) | human gut metagenome | biome: ENVO:2100002; feature: ENVO:00000062; material: ENVO:00002003...
GATGGAAAAAAGGGGGGGGGTTAATCTTTACGGGTCATTTCCACGAACACTTCTTCCAGCGTGGGGGTGTGGCGGTAAATATGGCGCAGGGGGCAGCCCTGTTCCGCAAGGAGGCGCGCAGCCTTTTCACGGGTATCCGTCCCGGCCTCCGCGCGTACGGTCAGCGTATGCCAGCCGTCGGCGTCCGTTCCTTCATGGATGACCTTCTTCACATGTTCCAGGTTTTCCAGTTTCCGCGTAATCAGGGCCAGGTCTCCCCGGAATTCCAGAGTAATCTTGCCGGCTGCCCGTAGATTGGCCGTCAGGTTGGAGGGGGTATCCGCTGCCTTGATAGTTCCCTGGTCAATGATGATGACCTTGTTGCAAATCATTTCCACCTCACTGAGAATGTGGGTGGAAAGAATAATGGTATGGTTGGCCGCCAGACCTTTGATCAGTTCGCGTATCTGGCGTATCTGGTTGGGGTCAAGACCGTTGGTAGGTTCGTCAAGGATCAGCAGGTCCGGTTCCCCCAGCAGGGCGTCCGCCAGGCCTACGCGCTGGCGGTAGCCTTTGGAAAGGGTGCGGATCATCTTGCGGCGCACGGGATCCAGGCCGCATTGTTCTACAACCTTGGAGACGGCAGGCCAGATCTGCCTGGAAGAGATGCCTTTAAGCCTGGCGCGGAATTTCAGGTATTCCGTGACGCGCTGGTCGTCGTAAAGGGGCACGTGTTCCGGCAGGTAGCCCAGATGTTTGCGAGCCTCCAGGGGATTTTTCACAATGTCGAACCCGGCAATCGTGGCTGTGCCGGAAGTGGGGGGCAGATAGCCGGTCAGCATGCGCAAAGTCGTGGTCTTGCCTGCGCCGTTCGGCCCCAGGAACCCTACGATTTCCCCCTTTTCAATCTGGAAGGAGGCGTTCTTTACCGCTTGAAAGCGGCCAAACTCTTTGGAAAGCTGGTCGGCGTGGATCATGGAATCAATGGGAACAGGGTGATTCTAATCCAAACCGCTTTCGCCTCAAGCTTATTCTCCCCTGCGCCGCGGAAGCGCTTCTTCCGCTTGAAAAGCCATGGGCATTCAACGGGACCATGCTTTTCCAGCAGGGCTGGAGGGAAGGAAAATCAATCCCTCAACTCCTCTTCCAGCCTCTGGACGATATCCCTCACGCGCACATCCTCTTCCATACGGGAGGCGACCAGCTTGTTCGCATGGATGACGGTGCCGTGATCCCGGCCGCCGAACGCCTGGCCGATATCCTTCAGGGAGCGTTCCGTCAGGCGGCGGCTCAAGTACATGGCGATCTGGCGCGGAAAGGCGATGCTGTTGGGGCGGCGCTTGCCGGTCAGGTCGCTGACCTTGAGTTCGTAAAAATCCGCCACGCGCTTCTGGATGGAATCTACGGTCAGGATGCGGCTTGTTTCTTCCCGCAGGATGTCGCGTAAAAGCTGCTCAATTTTGGCGATGTCAGGCATGTCTCCGGACAGGGAAGTAAAGGTGGCTACACGGAGCAGTGCTCCTTCCAGGCGGCGCACGCTCTTCTGGATGCGGCTTGCCAGAAACTCCAGAATTTCGTCGGATACGTTCATGCCGGCCCGGTCGCGCTTGCTGCGCAGGATCTCCAGCCGTGCATTGTCGTCCGGAAGGTTCAATTCTACCGTAAGGCCTGATTCCAGGCGCGCCGCCAGCCGGGGGTCCAGATTGGAAATATCGCATGCGGCGGCATCCGCGCAAATCACGATGGTTTTGTGGGCATGGAACAGTTCGTCAAACGTATGCAGGAATTCTTCCACCGTTTTTTCCTTGCCGGAGATAAATTGCACGTCGTCCACCAGCAGGACGTCTGCCTTGCGGTACTTGCGGCGCAGTTTGGTGAAGCTTTGTCCGTTCTGGGTTCGGGAAGCGTCAATAAATTCATTGGCGAACTGTTCGCCCGTGACGTACACCACATTTGTGGATGAATCCTGATGGAGCACCTCATGGCCAATGGCCTGGAGAAGATGGGTTTTGCCAACGCCGGATTTACCGTACAGGAAAAGTGGATTGAACAGGGCCCGTTCCGACTGGGCGACGGACAGTCCGGCCTGGTACGCAAAACGGCTGTCCTCATACACCACGAACGAATCGAACGTATATAAGTCATTCAGGCATGCCCTGGCGGCCGATGTACGCTGTTTTTTGACCGGTGCGGCCGGGGAATCCGCCGCCTGCGGCGTTTTGGCCCGGGAAGAAGCTTTTTGCGGCTGGCCTTCTGCAGCGGGCATGGAAGCCACTTCATCCGTGCAGACGAATTTGATCTGGCGTTCCGTGCCCAGAGCCAGCATGGCGGCCTGCTTCAGCTCCGGCGTATAGCTGTTTTCCACCCAGAGGGCGGCCATAGGATCGTCGCATACCAGCGTCAGCGCCTTCCCTGAATCCTCCAGCAGGGAAAACTTGGGAAACCACAATCCATAAACCTCCGGGGACATGATTGTTTGCAAGGCTCCCGTGATTTTGGACCAGGTGGCTGACAGTTCTGATGGCGGAGTCATTGTTATTGGAAATAAAAGATGTTGCTGGTTAGAAATAGCCGTAAGGCGTTCCGTCCCGCTACGAGGCCGCCCGCGGATGGAACCGGATCAGGTTCATCCGCAGCCGTGACAGCTCGTGGCGTCCATCGGGGTGGAGAAGGCGAACTCATCCGCTTTCAGCTCAACACCCCGGTTGACGGGAGCGCCAAATTACTGATTTGCGTCTGAGGAAAAAATATCTTTTTGAAACAGCGCGAGTCATCGTTCTGCGGCTCTACGTTCCACGGGGGTTCCACATGAAAAAATATTTTGTTCTTGCTTCCTCCGATAATTTAGTCCTCCTGAGTATATTTTCTGTATGACATTGTTAATTACTCATCATCAATGTGTTGTTGTTTTGTTACTGGCCTGGGTGACGAAAAGTGCATGATTACGCCGCCGGAAATCAACCACTTACAGGGACCGGAACGGAACTGTCCGGGAAGATGCAGGAGGGAGGCGGTCCGCATGGTTGACAACGGCCGTCCGGAAACCTAACGTGGCTGCATCATGGAACAAATGGAACAGCCAGGGGAAGCATGCCTGTCTCTCTACCGGGGGAAATTTCTGGAACTTCTGAAAGAGGGGAGGTGGGAATACGTGCGCCGGGTTAATGCCAGCGGAGCTGTCATGATCGTGGCCGTGACGAAAGAAGGAGAACTGTTGCTGGTGGAAGAATACCGCGTTCCCCTGCATGCCCGGACCGTAGGGCTGCCTGCGGGCATTTCCGGGGATGAAGGGGAGGAAAGCACGCTGCAATCCGCCCGGCGTGAACTTGAAGAGGAAACCGGATACCGGGCGGACTCCTGGACGTATCTTTTTGCGGGGCCTTCTTCCCCAGGATTGACTACGGAAATGGTATCCTTCTATCTGGCGGAAGACCTGCATCGAATATCGGCAGGAGGCGGTGTGGCCCACGAAAATATTACTGTGCACCGCATTCCTCTTCCTCAGGTGCATGACTGGCTGATGGAGCAGATGGGACAGGGAAAAGTGGTGGACCCGAAAATCTTTATGGGCCTCTATTTCCTGTCCTGCTGCGGCAATGGCATGGGACAGAAGGCATCATAATGTCCTGTGCCGTAAATGCCCGCATGTAGGAAACGGCATGGGACACAGGCTGTATGAAACGGTTGAGTGAAAAATGCTTCATCCGTAATGATTTCCCTGGAGGGGAAGGCGGGTTGCCGTGATAAAATGCTCCTGATCCATAAAAAAATCTGGACATTCTTTCCGATCCGGGTTAAATATTTCTCCGCCTTACGGCATCAACCACTTAACGGCAGGGTAGCTCAGTGGTAGAGCAGAGGACTCATAAGCCTTTGGTCGGGTGTTCAAATCACCTCCCTGCTACCATCTTCAAAGCCCCTTAAATCCAACGGTTTAAGGGGCTTGTTACTTTTAGTGCATATATTGCACATCATGCTGGAAATCAGTGAAAAAGGGTATCATATGGTCAAAAAAGCATGCACAATGATGCACAGCTTGATTGACAATTGGAAGCCTCCCCCCGGCACTTTCCGCCCTGGAAAACCGTGGAGTACTGTTATTCCGGTGCACATATCCACACGGGGATATGAATGTTGGATTGGAATCTCGCTTGTGAGAAGCTGCGTTTTCTTTTCTCAGGATTTTGCCGTTCAGGATGCCGCATGAAGTGAAGGCTCCGATACCGGACAGGTACTGGAAAATAAAAAACCGCATTGTTTTTGGAAATCCGGCGGAGGGGGGGGAAATGGGTTTTAGATGCTGCGGCGCATCATCAGAGCAGCTAAACCCGAAAGGCTCGGAGAAGCCGTAGCCGGGGACGGATTAAAAATCCGCATAATTCTTTTTAAGTTATGTGGTTATTTTATAAGATTTTTATTATCAAATTATTGTTGATGATATTTTTTTCGGCGGGCAGAAAATTTCAGGAGGAAAAGAGAAATGGAAGACCTTTCCCGAATTTACTATATACCCTTTAACGAGAGACGGGAATAGCTACCCGTCCATTTGGTGCAGGGGATTCCGCCCATAAGCAGGAACGGGGCAGAGAGGTAAATAGAAAACTATTTCAGCCTTAACCCGAAAACCCCGGATTTGCGCCCGCTGAGTTCCAGAGTACGCAGGCGTTCCGGGGGCAGGCTGTCGCGGGAAAATTCCGCGTAATGCATGCGGTCCCGGAAGTAATGGACGGCGCTTTGGGAGAGGGCAAAGATGAATTCCATTCCCATTTCCTCCGCTTTTCTTTTGGCAAATTCACATAGTGCGCGGCCATAGCCGCGGCCTTCATGGCGGTGCTTGATGTACAGGCAGCCCAGTTCTGCGCTATGGTGCTCCGGGTAGGGATAAACGGCAACGCAGCCCACGATGCTGTCGTCCAGGGTCAGCACGTAGTAACTGTCTATTCTGGCGGCAATGTCTTCATAGTTCCGGTTGACCAATTTGGAGTCCACTACGGAACGGGCGATCATGGAGAGGAGTTCCGGAATGTCTTCTTCCTTCAGCGGGCGTATTTCCCGGTAGGAGTCCGTGTGGACCATGGTTCCTACGCCTTCTTCAGAGAAGAGTTCCTCCACCAGCACGCCGCGCATTTTTCCGTCCAGCAGATGCACGCGGGGGATTCCCGCCCGGCAGGCTTCCGCTGCCTGGTCAAGCAGTTCGCGGTGGGTTACGTTTCCTGCCAGCTCCGCTACTTCCGATTCCAGAATGGCGGCAATGGGGCGTCCGTCCAGGGACGGAACCTTGTGGTCATTGAGCAGGGCGATGTATTTGGAGGCCCCCAGACTGAAGGCCATATGGACGGATTCCGGGTCAAAGGAGCCGGAACGGCCGGAAGCCACCACGGGAATTTGGTGACGCCCCAGAATTTCCCGGACTCTTTCCCGGACAAGCTGGCCGCCCTTCAATGGCGCTTCCACCAGGGCGGAGCGCATTTCACAGACGCGCGTGTGTTCGTACAGCGCGGAGGCGTCCGCCCCTTCCACAATCAGAACGGGCCTGACGCCTATTTCCTGCAGTACGTCCAAGTCCAGCAGGGCATCCACCAATTCCCCGGAATCCACCAGGGGGCGTTCCACGTGCACGGCAAAGATTTTATCCCTGAAGTACGGAACATACTCCAGCACGGAACGGACATTGGCGGATTTGTTGGGAGGGAGCGTAGCCAAGGCGGACCGGAAGTTTGGGGCCGGGGCAAACGGACATTCCCGTTTCCCCCGGCCTTGTAAGTGATGCGCGGTTTTTTTTAGAATGTGCGGGTATCCGCGGAATCCCGGTTGTCCATGGTTTCCGCAAAGTCCTGGGAGTCCAGAGTGACGGCAATTTCTTCCCCTTCTCCGGGGACCGGCGTTTCTGCCGGCGCCTGGGGGGCTTCTTCCTTGCGGAGCACGACGCTGACCTTGCGCTTGGGCATGACCAGTTTGGGTTCCGCCACGGCTGGTTTGTAACCTTCCCCAATGGTGGTGGCGTCGGAAATGACGGCCGGGGCCTGTTCCGGTTCCGCCTGCCGGGCGGATTGTTGTTCACGTGCCCGGGAGACTTGTTCCCTCAGGGCGGAGAGCAGGTCCGAAGGCATGCCGTCAAAGCCGATTTCCGGCAGGCTGGTTCCGCCTTCCTGGTTTTCGTCGGAAGATTCAAACTGGGGCAGGCTGGCCAGGAAGTCCTCAAAGGCGTCCAGGTTGGTGGTGCTCTTGAAGAGGTTGCTGATGGCTTCGCTCTTGATGCTTTCCATCAGGGTGATGAAGAGATCGTAAGCTTCCGATTTGTATTCCACCAGGGGGTCTTTCTGCCCCTGGGCGCGGAGGCGCACGCCTTCCCGCAGGGAGTCCATGTTGTACAGGTGTTCCTGCCACATTTTGTCAATGGCCCCCAGGATGATCTGGCGTTCCATGTGGTCCAGGTATTCCGGGCGTTCGCGGGAAGCCTTGTCTTCATAAGTGGACTTGACCTTGTCAATGAGGAAGGCAATGGTGTCGTCTATGGGCCGTTCTTCCAGCTTGGCGGCCTCTGCCGTGAGCCCCAGCGGGAAGGAGGCGTTCATCCAGGCGAGCAATTCGTCCGGGTGGGTGACGCCTTCCGCATCCGGGTCCAGGAATTCATGGGCGCGCGTGGCGATTACTTCTTCCAGAATATCGTAAATCATTTCGCGCGGGTTTTCCGTGGAAAGCACTTCATTCCGGTATCCGTAAACGATTTCGCGCTGCTTGTTCATTACGTCGTCATAGTCCAGCACGTGCTTGCGCCACATGTAGTTGCGCTGTTCCACCCGTTTCTGGGCGGATTCCACGGATTTGTTCAGGAAACTGTGTTCCAGCGCTTCACCGTCGGCTACGCCCAGGCGTTCCATCATCTTGGTCATGCGTTCCGCCGCGCCGAAGTTGCGCATCAGGTCGTCTTCAAAGGAGATGAAGAACTGTGAGGCGCCGGGGTCCCCCTGGCGGGAGCAGCGGCCGCGCAGCTGGCGGTCAATGCGGCGGGATTCATGGCGTTCCGTACCCAGGACGAAGAGGCCGCCGAGGTCGGCTACGCCTTCGCCCAGTTTGATGTCCGTGCCGCGGCCCGCCATGTTGGTGGAGACGGTGACGGCTCCGCGCTTGCCGGCCTGCGCCACGATTTCCGCTTCGCGCTGGTGGTTTTTTGCGTTTAGAACTTCATGGGGGATTTTGGCCCTCTTGAGCATGCGGGAGAGCGTTTCGGAGGCGTCCACGCTGGCCGTGCCGATCAGGATGGGCTGGCCTTTGTCGTGAAGTTCCTGGATTTTGTTGACCACCGCATTGAATTTTTCACGGCGGGATTTGAAGATGAGGTCATTCTGATCCTTGCGGATGCAGGGGCGGTTGGTCGGGATGGGAAGAACGTCCAGCTTGTAAATATCATGGAATTCCGCAGCTTCCGTTTCCGCCGTGCCGGTCATGCCCGCCAGTTTTTTGTACAGGCGGAAGTAGTTCTGGATGGTGATGGTCGCGTACGTCTGGTTTTCCCGCTCCACTTCCACGCCTTCCTTGGCTTCCACCGCCTGGTGCAGACCGTCGCTCCAGCGGCGTCCCGGCATTTCACGGCCCGTATTCTGGTCGATGATGATGACCTTGCCTTCCTTGACGACGTATTCCACGTCTTTTTCGTAAATGCAGTAGGCCTTCAGCAGCTGGGAGGTGGTGTGCAGGCGCGCTCCCGTTTCGTCAAGCTGTTTGGTCAGTTCATTTTTGCGGCGCAGTTTGTCTTTTTCCGTCAGGCGCGGATCTTCGTCCATTTCCGCAAAGGCGGTTCCCAAATCCGGCAGCACGAAATCTTCCGGATGGCCGGGAGAGATGACTTCCCGGCCTTTTTCCATCAGGTCGGCGTCGTGGGTTTTTTCATCCACGGTGAAGAACATTTCCTCCTTCAGCTTGTAGAGTTCCTTCTTGCGGGTATCCTGGTAAAGGGTCAGTTCATATTTTTCCACGATGCGGCGCAGCTCGGGATCCTGCATGGCGCGCAGGAAGGCGCGGTGGCGGGGCTGGCCCATTTTTACCTTGAACAGGCAGCGGCCCACTTCTTCCGTGCGGCCTTCTTCCTGGGCTTTCAGGGCCTGGGCCATCAGTTCGTTGCAAAGGTCCGTCTGGGCCTTCACCACGCGCTCAATGGCGGGGCGCAGGGTATCGTACTGCTGTTCCCGGGTGACGACCGCAGGGCCGGAAATGATGAGGGGGGTGCGGGCTTCGTCAATAAGGATGGAGTCCACTTCGTCCACAATGGAGAAGTAGTGCCCGCGCTGCACCTGTTCGGACTTGGAGGTTGCCATGCCGTTGTCGCGCAGGTAGTCGAAGCCGAATTCGGCGTTGGTGCCGTAAGTGATGTCGCAGGCGTATTGCTCCCGGCGGAGTTGGGAGGGCATCATGCTCTGGATGCAGCCGACAGTCAGCCCCAGGAACTGGAAGAGCATGCCCATCCATTCCGAGTCGCGGCGCGCCAGATAATCGTTCACGGTCACCACATGCACACCCATGCCGGTCAGGGCATTCAGGTAAACGGGGAGGGTGGCTACAAGCGTTTTCCCTTCCCCCGTGGCCATTTCCGCAATGTAGCCGCGGTGCAGGGCAATGCCGCCCAGCAGCTGCACGTCAAAGTGGACCATGTCCCAAACCTGTTTTTGACCGCAGATATCGCGTTCTTCCCCGCAGAGCAGGCGGGCGCCGTGTTTGACGGCGGCGAAGGCCTCCGGCAGTATCTGGTTCAGGTAGCGTTCCCGCAGCTTGTCAAACTGGGGCGTAATGTTGTTCCAGGCGGCTTTCCCTTCTTCAATGGAGGCGGGAGTGGCTTCCACCGCAGGGAGGGAAGAGAATTCGCTTTTCAGGGATTCAAAACGGGCGTTCAGTTTGGCGGCTATTTCCTCCAGCTCTTCCCTGGGCGCGGCTTCCACAATGCGCACGGGGGGCAGATCCATGGGGAGGAAGCGATGGAGGTACCCTTGCCATTCCCTCGTTTTCTCAAGCAGGAATTCCTGTCCCTTGCCGTTCCATGATTCTTCAATGGAGACGATTTGTTCCACAATGGGGCGCAGACGGCGCACTTCACGCTGGTTTTTGGTGCCGACAATCTTGGTTAGAATCCACTTAATCATCTTTGTCTTGTTGAAAATTGACGAGGTAGAGTCGCTTTCAGCGGTCTAAGAATCGAAAAATACTAGCGGCTGCCGGGAGAAATGCAAGCACGGCCCTCCATTTGTGCTGATGATGACGTAATAGGAAGGTTGGACCTGGCCGGACTCCTCTGGAAACCCGGATTCATGACAGGCGCTTCTCTTGGAATGATTCCAAATTGATGATATTCTTTCTCCATGAGTCATTGTGAGGATGGGCGCATCCGCATCCGCGGCGCCCGTGAGCATAATTTGCAGAATGTGGATGTGGACATTCCCCTGGGGCGGCTGACGGTGGTGACGGGACCTTCCGGATCGGGGAAAACAAGTCTGGCCATGCACACGCTGTATGCGGAAGGCCAGCGGCGTTATATGGAAACCTTTTCCCCGTACGTGCGCCAGTTCATGGACCGCATGGACAAGCCGGATGTGGACGCCGTAGAGAATATTCTTCCGGCCATCGCCCTGCATCAGCGCAACTCCGTCAGGACATCCCGCTCCACGGTGGGGACCATGACGGGGCTGAATGATTACTGGAAGTTTGTTTTCGCCCGTCTGGCCGTGGGCATTGACCCGGAAACAGGGCGGGAAATCAAGCCGGAAACGCCAGGTACCATTGATGAAAAGTTGCATGCGGAATTCCCTGCCGGAACGGAAGTGATGGTTTGCCTGGAGGTGGCGCGGCCCGAATCCGTGGATCTTCCCTCGTTGAAAAGGAATCTGGTGGCACAGGGGTATTTGCGCGCTTTTGCGCATGGAGAGATCCTCCGGCTGGAGGATGAGGATTGGACGCTGGAGGAAGGAGAACCGCTGCTGGTGGTTCAGGACCGCGTGAGGCTGTCGGAAGACCAGAGGGAACGCAGGCTGGAGGCTCTGGAGACGGCCATGCGCCTGGGCGGCGGCGTGGCCCATGTGATTCCCCGTGTGGACGGCGTCTGGTTGTCCGCTTTGAAATTCCGCGGAGACTGGCATCCGCTGATGGAACCGCGGCCGGGCCTGTTTTCTTTTAATTCCCCGCTGGGGGCGTGCCCGGAATGCCGCGGCTACGGGCGCGTCATCACGATTGACTACAACCGGTGCATCAGGCCGGAACTCAGCGTTCAGGACGGGGCCATCCATATTTTTGAGGGGGACGGAAAAGTATTTTCCGAATGCAAGCGGGACCTGATGCGCGGCTGGCGCAAAAACGCCCGCAAAGTCCGTCTGGATGTGCCGTGGAAGGATTTGAAGCAATGGGAGCGGGACTGGCTGCTGTACGGCGACGGCGATGACCCGGATGAAATGTATGAACAGGGGCTGTGGTACGGCATTGCGGGATTTTTCAAATATCTGGAAAGCCGCACGCATAAGATGCACGTGCGGGTGTACCTGAGCCGTTTCCGCACATATCAGGAATGCCCCTCCTGCCACGGTTTGCGCCTGAGGCCGGAAGCCCTTCAATTCAAGGTGGGCGGCAAAAGCATGCCGGAACTTTCCAGTATGCCCATGGATGAACTGCTGGCCTGGGTGGATAGGTACGTGACGCCGCGGGCGGATGAAGACCCCGGCTTGAAACATGCCGTGGCGGAACTCAGGAGCCGCCTGGAATATCTGAATGAAGTGGGATTGGGCTACCTGACGTCCGACCGCTCCACGCGGTCCCTGTCCGGAGGGGAAATTGAACGCGTGAGCCTGACGACCTGCCTGGGCGCTTCCCTGACGGATACGCTGTTTGTGCTGGATGAACCTACCGTTGGGCTCCATCCCCGCGATACGTCCCGTTTGATTTCCGCCATGAACCGGCTTAAAAAGCGCGGGAACACCCTGGTGGTGGTGGAGCATGAGGAAGCGGTCATGCGTGCCGCGGACTGCCTGGTGGATATGGGACCCGGTTCCGGACGGGAAGGGGGAAGGCTTGTTTATTCCGGGATGCCTGCCCGGATTGGAGAAATTGAGGAATCCCTGACGGGGGCTTTTCTTTCCGGCAGGCGGCGCATCGCGGTGCCCAAAAAGAGGCGAAAGCCGCGCCAGTTTCTGACCGTATCCGGAGCCACGCGCCATAACCTGCGCAAACTGGACGTGAAAGTGCCCCTGGGCGTTTTCACTTGCTTGACAGGCGTCAGCGGGTCCGGGAAAAGCACCCTGGCCCACGATGTTCTTTACCTGAACGCGCTGGTGGAGAAAGGAGCCGTATGCGAGGAGGAACCCGCCCGCGTCAAGTCTATCAAGGGCTGGGAATATCTGGATGAGGTGGTGATGGTGGACCAGAGCCCCATCGTCCGCACCCCGCGCTCCACCCCTGCCGTGTATGCCGGAGTTTTTGAAGAAATACGCTCCCTCTTCGCGGAAACGGAGACGGCCCGCGCGCGCGGCATGAAGCCCGGTTTTTTCTCTTTCAACAGTGGGGACGGCCGGTGTCCGCGCTGCATGGGCATGGGGAGTGAGAAAGTGGAAATGCAGTTTCTTTCCGACATTTTCGTTCAGTGTCCGCTGTGCCACGGTTCCCGGTACGGGAGCGAAGTGCTGAGCGTGTACCGTGACGGCAGGAATATTGCGGACGTGCTCGGCATGACGGTAGCGGCTGCGCTGGAATGCTTCAGCGCGGAAAAAGGGGCCAAAGCCTCCCGCATCGCTTCCAAATTGGGCGTGCTTCAGCGCGTAGGGCTGGGGCACCTGACCCTGGGGCAGCCTCTGAATACCCTTTCCGGCGGGGAAAACCAGCGCCTGAAGCTGGCTAAAATCCTGCTGGACCAGATAGGTTCCGGCGCGAACAGCTCCAAGATGCTGATTCTGGACGAGCCGGGAACGGGGCTTCACTTTGCAGACATTGAAGTTTTGCTGGCCGTGTTTCGGGAACTGGTGGAGCAGGGGCATACCCTGCTGGTCATCGAACACAACCCGGAGTTCATCAAATCCGCGGACTACGTGATTGACCTGGGGCCGGAGGGCGGCGCCGGAGGCGGCCATGTGGTGGCCACGGGCACGCCGGAGGAAATTGTAGCCGCCGGGAAGGGATACACGGGCAAATACCTCAGGGAGGTGCTGGAAGGCAACCCTTCCGTTTACGACCCTGCGGACGCCGCCGTCCCGGAATCCGCAGACATGGATATACCGGAAGGCGTGATGGCCCTGCGGGGTGCGCGCCACCACAACCTGAAAAACGTGGACCTGGACGTGCCGCGCGGAGAAATGACCGTGCTGACCGGGCTTTCCGGCTCCGGGAAGAGCTCCCTGGCTTTTGATATCTTTTTCGCGGAAGGGCAGCGGCGTTTCATGGACGTCATGTCCCCGTACGCCCGGCAATTCACGGAACAGCTGGAAAGTCCGGACATCGACCGCCTGACCGGATTGCCCCCCACGGTGGCGATTGAACAGAACATGTCCCGTGGGGGCACCAAATCCACCGTGGGAACCGTCACGGAAATCTGGCAATTCATGCGTCTGCTGTATGCCAAGCTGGGGCAGGCCTACTGCCCGCAGTGCGGTGTTCCGGTGGGCAAAAGGTCGGAATCGGAAGTGGTGGAGCTGGTGGCGAGGGAGCTGAAAAAACATGGCGGACTCGCGTTGCTGGCCCCCCTCGTCAGGGGACGCAAGGGGCATTACGCCGACCTGGCCCGCTGGGCGGAAGGAAAGGGATATGAGGAAATGTGGGTGGACGGCAAACTGGTTCCCCTGAGCGGATTTCAGCCGCTGGACCGCTATTCCAGCCATGACCTGGACCTGGTCGTTGCACGGCCGGAGGCCTCCTGGCCGCCGGAAAAGCTTGCCGGGGCGGTTCATGCCGCGCTGGAGATGGGGGAAGGGTTCCTGCAGGTGCTCCCGCCCGGTTCCGTCCGTCCGGAACTGATGGGCATCAGGCTGGCATGCGCCTCCTGCGGGCAATCTTTCCCGGAACTGGAACCGTACACGTTTTCCTTCAACTCTCCGCGCGGGTGGTGCCCCGTATGCCGCGGGCATGGAATCGTCGGCAGGGGGAAAGTAAAGGAAGACCAGGCGCAATCCCTGCTGGAGGCTGAACTGAAATATGACAGGGAACTGGCGCGGCAGGCGGACGATGACAAGGGAATAACAACCTGCCCTGCCTGTCGGGGCGTGCGGTTGAATGAATTTGCTCGCGCCGTGCGGCTTCAGGGAGTGACTCCCGGTGACATTGCCTCCCTGCCTGCCGTGGCCGCCGCAGAACTGGTCAAAGGGTGGCAATTTGAACGTGAGGAAGCGCTCATTGCCCGTGACGTAGTGGCGGAAATCACGCAGCGCCTCAACTTCCTCCAGCGGGTGGGGCTGGGCTACCTTTCCCTGGACCGGAGCGCCACGACGCTCTCCGGCGGGGAGACCCAGCGCATCCGTCTGGCTTCCCAGCTGGGTTCCCACCTCCGCGGTGTGCTGTACGTGCTGGATGAACCGACCATCGGCCTGCATCCGCGGGACAACGAATTGCTGCTGGGCACGCTGGATGAACTCAAACGCCGGGGCAACACCCTGCTGGTGGTGGAACATGATGAAGATACCATGAGGCGCGCGGACCATATTGTGGACATGGGGCCGGGAGCCGGCATTCATGGCGGCAGAATCATGGCCCAGGGCACCTTTGAGGAACTGGCCGCCATGCCGGACTCCGTCACGGGCGCGGCCCTGCACCATAAGCCCAGGCATCCCTACCGCGGGAAAAGGCGCAGGATTCCGTCCCAAAAGGATGAATCCGCGTGGCTGCGCGTGGAGGGCTGCTGCCTGCACAACCTGAAGGGGGTGAACGTTGCCATTCCCAAGGGGAGGCTGACGGTGCTCACCGGCGTGTCCGGAGCGGGGAAAACTTCCCTGATGACGGGAACCATCCGTCTGGCTGCGCGCCAGGCCATCGGCGACAAGCTCACGAGGGAGCAGAGAAAATTATGGAAAACCTCTTCCGGCTTTGACTCCATCCGCATGGTGTACGGCGTGGACCAGAGCCCCATCGGCAAAACGCCCCGTTCCACCCCGGCCACCTACGTGGGTTTCCTGGACGACATCCGGACCCTGTTCGCGCAGACGGCGGATGCCCGCAGGCTGGGCTTTGACCGCGGCCGTTTCTCCTTCAACACGGGGCAGGGCAACTGTGAATCCTGCAAGGGCACGGGCATGCAAAAGCTGGAAATGGACTTCCTGCCCCCCTGCTATGTGCCGTGCGAGACCTGCCGGGGCAAGCGCTACAACGCCGCCACCCTGACCGTGAGGTACAAGGGGAAGACCATTGCGGACGTGCTCCAGATGGACTTTGCGGAAGCGGCGGAATTTTTTGAAAGCCAGCCCCGCATTTCGGACCCCCTCAAACTGCTGTCGGAAACCGGCCTGGGTTATCTGACGCTGGGGCAGGCCTCCAACACGCTTTCCGGCGGGGAAGCTCAGCGGCTCAAGCTGGTGACGGAACTCATCAAGGGCCGGCGCGTCAGCCGGAACGCCCTGATGAAAGGCAGGGAGCTGCCCGGAGACCTGTACCTGATTGAAGAACCCTCCATCGGCCTGCATCCGCGGGATGTGCGGCTGCTCATTGACGTGCTGCACCGTCTGGCGGACCAGGGGAACACCGTCGTTGTCATTGAACATAACACGGAAATCATGGCGGAGGCGGACTACGTCATCGACATGGGCCCCGGACCCGGCGATGCCGGAGGAACCATCGTGGCGGAAGGCACGCCGGAGCAGATAGCCGGGAAAAAATCCCCCACTGCGGAATACATCCGCCGGGAACTGAATGGGGAGTCTTAGGCAGGAGGAAGGATCAATAAGGCACTCAGGGCCGTTCCGGGAATGCCGGGGCGGCCGTCGTATTCGCCTGCCTTTTTCTGTTCCGTGAAAACAGGCATGGCTTGCGCCCGGCATAAAAGAAGTTTGGCGGAGAGAGTGGGATTCGAACCCACGGTGGGTTGCCCCACGGCGGTTTTCAAGACCGCTGCATTAAACCGCTCTGCCATCTCTCCATGCAACAAGCGCGGGCACAGGCTACCGTGAAGGAGACGGCTCTGTAAAGTCCTATTCATGTCTTTCCAACATGTTTGCGGGAACAGCCTGTTTTTTCAAACGGGAGGCTTCCACCTGTTCCCGCGGCATCAGGGCAGGAATTCTCCCGGCAGGAGGCTGATGAGCCGCATGGCGCATTTCCGGGGAGTGTCTGCGGAAGTGTCTATGGAGAAATCATGCGGGAAATGGCGGTAGATGCCTGCGTGCTGGCGCTGGGCATGGGCCGGGGCAGGAGTCCGGTCAGTGCGGCGCCGCTCGCGCTCCAGCAGAACATCTTGGCGGCATTCCACCCTGACCAAGATGCGGGGGATGCCGTCCAGGCGGTTCAGGAGGTCCTGAATCCAGCGGCGGGATTCTCCGATGACGTGGTCCACGATGACCAGGGCGCCTTTCCGGGCCGCCTCGGCAATGGCGGCGTGGAAAGATTCAATGAAGGGCAGGCCGGATTCCCTGACGGCATCCAAGGCGGTTTCATGCTTTCCCCGGCTCATGGCCAGATAATCGTCCATGGAGAAAATCATGGCTGCCTCTTTCAGCAGAAGCTGCAAGTTCCGGGCCAGCGTGCTTTTTCCCGCGCTGGAGGCTCCGTTGAGCAGGATGACGCGCCCGCTTCGCGGCCGGGGCGCTTTTCGGTTTTCCGCGTGGTCTTTCTCTCCCATGGTTTCATGGTTTTCCGGACGGCTCGCGGAGGTGTTCCGGTCACCGTTTCCCGGCCGGCAGGTTCCGTCCCCTTCCGTAAGGCTGGGGGCTTCCTGGCGGGAGAGGCAGGCTGGTTTCCAGAGGATGTCGGACGCGGCGGTCATGGAAGGTTCATGGGCATCATGAATAAAAAGCTCCGTCAGGGCAATCATAAGAATGGCCCTGTGTGGACGGAATCGCTGCTGCCGGTCATGTCTTGCCGGGCAGACGCCGGGAAGGATTTTCTTGCGGAGCGGCTGCGGCGGCATGAATGCCGTCCGTCATGACTCCGTGGGGCATGCTGCGCGCCTTTTCTCGTCAATAACGGGGATGCCTCATTCCTGCCGGAATCCTTCCCGGCCGTCATTTGCTTCTTGCAGCGGACGGGGGAGGCATGAGAGAGTCCGTCATGGCCTCTTCCCCGGATGTAGTAGAATATATTTGTTTCCAGCTCCGGCATGCCGGGGATATTTCCTTCAGAAAAATGTTTGGGGACTACGGATTGTACTGCGGCCGGACATTCTTCGGTTTGGTGTGTGACAACCAGTTGTATGTCAAGATAACGGAGCCGGGTTTGAAGATGTTTCCGCAACAGGAGCAGGGCTGCCCCTATCCCGGCGCCAGGCCGCATTTCCTGGTGACGGAGCTGGACGATGACCGGATCCTTTCCTCCCTTGTCAGGGAGACATGCTCCGTTCTGGCTGTTCCGTCTGTTCTGGAGGGGAAGAAGAAAAAGGCGTCCGGTGAAAAAAGAAGCAGGCGCCCTTAGACGCCTGCCGGCAGGAAATGGCTGCTGGAGAGGAAGGTTATTTTCCGGGAGTTTCCGGAGCGGCCAGGGAGGAGAGGTTCTTCTTCAGGTTGGCGGCGGCGGTTTGCGTGGCTTCGTTGTCGGACTCCGTGAATTTGTCCACGGCCTGCGTCAGGGATTTAAGGTCGGATTCCGATATTTTGCGCCCTTTTGCCTTGCGCTGTTCCAGAGCGGAGATTTTTTTATTGAGGTCGGCCAGTTTTGATAAATCCCTGTTCGCTTTCAGGGCCGCCAGAGGTTCGTCAAATTCCTTGACGGAGGGAACCGCCGTTTTGAGGCGCATGATGGCCGTTACCGCTTCCAGAGGGTCGGACTGGATCCGGGCCTGCACGATTTCCTTGGTATTTTCCAACCATGCGTCAAAAGCTTCACATACGGCCTGCGCTTCCTCGTCATTCGTTTTTTTCCTCAGAGGTGTGATTTTGGATTCGATGTTGCTGCCGGTGGAAACGACCGTTTTGGCCAGCGATTTGTATTTGTTCAGTTCCACTCCTTCCAGAATAGGAAGGCCGCGTTCCATCTTCATCACTTCCTTTTTCACCAGGTCATAGAGCTGGGGAGGATAGCCCTTGGCCACGACTTTTCCGTTGGCTCCAATCAGAACGGCATGAGGCAATCCGCCCGGGCAGGGAGCCTCCGGAATGCTCAGACTCTGATAGATGGGGAAAGTGATCTTCTTTTCTTCCAGAAACTGTTTGACCCTGGGGGACGGGAGCTGGCTGTGGCTGCCTATGACAGTAAAGCCCTTGGACTGGAATTTTTCCTGCAATTCCTGCAGATGCGGCATGCTGGCGATGCAGGGCGGGCAGTTGATGCCCCAGTATTCAAAAAACACCACTTTCCCTTTCAGGTCGGAAGCTTTGAGTTTCGGCCCGTGGATATGGCTGCCGTCGTTGAAGGCTGGATAGGTGACTTTGCTTTCCGCCGCCTGGGCGGAGGCGGGAACCGCCATGGCGGCGATGATACCGGATAAAATAAAGGCAGGAAAGGCGTTCATGGAACGGATGATGAAGAATTCAGCATTGAGTGTCAAGGAGGAAGCGGAATTTTCAACCGGTGTTTCCGAAGGGTTCAACGGCCCGCATGCGCCGGGGATGGGGGGTGGCCGGGGCACTCCCTGCCCTGGGAAGATTTGGCTGTTTTTTCCCTGAGGGAGAGGCGTTTCAGGCTATATCCAGTCCCATGATGTAGTCCGTCATGTAGTAACCGTGGCCGATGTGGAAATCCCCGCGTTCCAGGGTCCGCATGCCCATGCGCTGGTAGAATTCCACCGCCCGGGTGTTATCGCGGTTCACGTTCAGGCGCATCAGGCACGGTTCCGGGTGGATGCTTCTGATGTAGCTGATGGCGTGGCGGAACAGAAAGCTTCCTATATGCAGGCCCTGGAAGCCGGGCAGAACGTAGATTTTCTGCAAATGGAAGACGCCGGGGCCTTCCGGCTGGACGGACAGGTAGCCGCAGTCCTTTCCCTCATGGGAGGCGATGAAGTACACGTGCCCCTCCTCCATCTGTTTTTCCAGGTTGGCGGGGGAATACATCCAGTCCATCATGAAATCTATCTGCTCTCTGGAAAGGAGGTCCCGGTATGTGGCCGGAAAAGCCTGGCAGGCCAGTTCATGGATCAGCGTGATGTCGTCCTTGGCGGCTTGGCGGAGAGTCGGCATGGCAGAAATATTACACGGAAAAGCGCCGGATGAAAAGGGCCTCTTCCCCATTTCCGGCGGAATTTTCCGGCATGGCCTATTTTCCCCTACCTATTCCGGCGGAGACATCCTATGCTGAATGCCGCCGTTTTTCTGACAGCCTTCCGGGAAATGCTGTTTTTATGGCGAACCCTGCATGTCCAGTCATGAAAGAACCCATTCCCATACAACAATGGCTTCCCGCGGGGCCTCTGAGGGACATGGGTGAAAAATACGTAAGCCAGCTTCCGGACGTAGCGCAAAATCCCATCGGTCCGGAATCCCTCATGCACCAGTCGAACCATTCCTGGTCGGAATACCTGGTAGCCTATTCCCTCCTGTACCCGGGGGTAGTCATCATCCTGGCCCTGCTGGGGGGGCTGGGGCTTGGGGCTTTCTTCATTTTTTGCCGCCGCCGGGAATATTCCCACCGTATTTTCTGTTCCAAATGCGGCTCCATGATGTACCCGTGCGGGCTGCACTGCCCGGAGTGCGGCACGTCCAATCCGTCCCCCCGTGCCTTGAACTGGATAGGATATTCCAGGCTGCGCACCGTGGTTCCTCCCTCCGGATGGAAAAGGCATGAGGAAGTTCTCCGCAGTTACCGGCGGTGTTTTTACTGCGGGCAGCCTCTCCGTGAGCCCTCTCTTGACCAGCGTTGCCCCGCCTGCGGCAAGGCGGTGCTCCAGGGTGAGCAGTCCGTGGACCGGTATGATGCGTATATTGGCCGCCGCAGGGGGTGGACCTTCGCTGCCGTGGTCGTGCTGGGGGTGGTTCCCATTTTGGGGCCGCTGCTGGCTTCCTCCCTGTACAGGAGAACGCTCATCAACCCGTATTCCCTGTACATGACCGTGTACCGGGAAAGCTTCCTGATGGTGGTTCTTTTTCTGTGCCGTCATTTGTTTCGCCTGCTGCCGTTCATCGGCATCATCGGCATGCCCGTCCTTTGCGTGACGGAATACCACCTGTACCGGCGCATGTTCCTGTGGAAGGCGGAGAAATATGATTTCAGGGGGGAATGAAGCAGGAGACCCTCTTCCGGTAATGCCTGTCCGGCGCCTGCGCGGAAAATCATGGGGTGCGGGGCTGTTGGGGCTTCCGGGCAGCGTATCGTTTCCGGCAGCCCGCTTTATGGCGCGCGGCGGCAGGAAATGGGGAATAAAGGATGGCCGGCTCCTTGATTGACGCGCAGCAGGGGATGCGGAGTTGATGGAGAGATGTTCTCAATGAACGTTTTACGTCTTATTGTATCAAGTATGACAAGGAATTGTTTTTTTCTTATGGACTAAACTTACCTGGTACAGTATGTAGGCAGTGTTCCCCGGAGGGGGGGCTGGATGATTCCCAACCCCCCGCATGCGGAGGAACAAAAACTGTAATATAAATAAAATGAAAATGAAAAGAAAACTGGCATCGGTTCTGGCGAAGGCTTTCTCCGGAAAGTCCGTGCCGGAAAAGAAACGGGAAAGGGAGGCCAGGGCCTCCAAAAAACTGGAAGCGTGGCTGAAGGCTTCCAGAATGCGCTCCTTTTAAGGAAGCGCCCGTTGAAGGGAAGGGTGGATTCGGGCGCCGGGCGTCCGGTTCGCCGGCTGGGACGGGGATGTTATCTCCGTCCTGTTGTTTTTACCGGAAAAGGTATGTCTTGATGACAGTTGCGCCTTGACTACGGCGGTGGAATGTCCGTTCATCTGGGCAGACATGACCATACCCGGAATTCTTGAAGAAAAGTTGTCCTCCGCATTAAAGGCGGTGTTGGGGGAGGAGCTTCCCGCTGATTTTCGCGCCTCGGTGACGCCCTCCGCGGATTTGCGGTTCGGGGATTACCAGAGCAACGCCGCCATGGTGCTTGCCAAGCGGTGCCGCACGAATCCCCGCGCGCTCGCCCAGCAGGTGGCGGACCGGATAGGGCAGGATGCCGTGTGCTCCCTGGAAATTGCCGGGCCCGGATTCATCAATTTCCGCATCAGGCCGGAATTTTACGCAGCGCGCCTGCTGGCCATGCTGGCGGATGACCGGCTGGGGGTGGAAAAAGTGCAGGCCCCCAAAACCATTGTCATTGACTTTTCCGCTCCCAACGTCGCCAAGCCGATGCATGTGGGCCACATCCGCTCCACCATTATTGGTGACGCCCTTTCCCGCGTGGCCCGTTTTGTAGGGCACCATGTGATTACGGACAACCACATCGGGGATTGGGGTACCCAGTTCGGCATGATCCTGTGGGGCTGGAAGAATATTCTGGATGAGCAGGCCCTGTCCGCCAACCCTATTGACGAGCTGCTGCGGGTGTACAAGGATGTGAACCTGATGTGCAAGGAAAAGCCGGAACTGCTGGATACCTGCAAAGCGGAACTGGTGAAGCTCCAGGCCGGGGACGGGGAAAACCTGGCCATCTGGAAACGCTGCGTGGAAGTTTCCAAATCCGGCCTTTCCAAAATTTACGACCAGCTTGACATCCATTTTGATTACTGGCTGGGGGAAAGCTTTTACAATGATGCCCTGGCCCCGCTGGTGGACGGCATGATCGCCGCCGGAATGGCCCGGGAGAGCGACGGGGCCATCTGCGTGTTTTCCGACGGTTCCGTGCCGCCCAATGAAGACCCCTTCCTCGTGCAGGACAAGGGGGAATGGCGCGCCAACCCCTGCATCATCAGGAAAGCGGACGGAGGCTTCCTGTACGCCACCACGGACCTCGCGACGCTGGACCACCGCATCAGGACGTGGGGCGCGGATTCCATCTGGTACGTGGTGGGCGCCCCTCAGGCCCTGCATTTCAGGCAGATTTTCTCCACGCAGCGCCGCCGCGGCATGGACGGGGACTACCGGCACATTGCGTTCGGCTCCATTCTGGGTGACGACCGCAAGCCGTTTAAGACGCGTTCCGGGGATACGGTTTCCCTCCAGGATGTGCTGGATGAAGCCATTGAACGCGCGGCCCGCGTGGTGGAGGAGAAGAGCCCGGACATGCCGGATGAGGAAAAGAAGCGCGTGGCGGAAGTTGTGGGCATAGGCGCCGTGAAGTTTGCGGAGCTGTCCCAGAACCGCATGACGGATTACGTTTTCAACTGGGACAAGATGCTGGCTCTTCAGGGAGATACGGCGCCGTACCTCCAGAACTCCTACGTGCGCGTCCGCTCCATCTTCCGCAAGCTGGACGGCGGGCCTTTGGACTGGTCCGCCCCCATTCAGCTTTCAGAAGATGCGGAAATCCATCTGGCCCGGCTTCTGGCCCGCTACGGGGAAGTGGTGCCGCAGGTGCTGGACGACTGCCGTCCGAACGTGCTGGCCGCCTACCTGTTTGACCTGGCCAGGGCTTTCCATTCCTTCTATGAGGCGTGCCCGGTCCTGAAGTCGGAGGGGCCGGTGCGGCACTCCCGCCTGGCCCTGTGCGAGCTGACCGCACGCACGCTGAAGCACGGGCTGGGCCTGCTGGGCATCCAGCTTCCGGACAGGATGTAACCGTTTCTTCCGTATGGACGCCTCTTTCCTCCATGTCCTGCTGGCCGCCGCCGTGGCGGGGTGTTCTTCCGCCGCCGCGGACGGGGCACACGGGTATTGGATGAACAGCCCGTCCCTGAACGGCTGGCGGGAAGCCGTCTTCCGCGCCGGCGTTCCGGCGCAGCCTGCCGTGCTGCCGCCCGGCGTGGAGCCGATGATGGTGGGTTCCTCATCTCCCGCCGCGCAAATGCTGGTGCTGGAGGGAATGACGCATCTGCTCACGTTCGGGGACATGAGGGCTTTCCTTAAATTTGACGCCGCTCTCCGTCTGGACCCGGACTGCCTCATGGCCCACTGGGGCAGGTGCATGAGCCTGATGGGCGCGGGGCCCGCCTTCCAGGACCAGCGCGTCCATTCCATGAAGCGCATGAAAGAGCTGGCGCTGCGCCCGGACTGCCCGGAACGGGAACGCGCTTATGCGGATGCCCTGGCCGTGCTGCTGATGGATGGCCCCGTGAAGGCGCGGGAAGCGTGGAAAACCATCTGTTCCACCTGGAAGCGCGACCCATACGCCCCCCTCTTTTACGCCATGCTCCTCCGGGACGGCTTTGACGGGCAGGGCAACCCCGGAGAAGGGCAGAAGGAGGCCGTCCGCGTGGTGGAAGACGTCCTGAAGGAACGCCCCGGCTCCCAGGCCGCCCTGTTCATGCGCGCCCTGCTGGAAGAGGTGGCGCCATCCATTTCTCCGGCAACGGTGGAAACCGCCCGCAGGGCCGTGTCCGCCAACCCCTTTTCCGCATCCGCCCATCATTTACTGGGCCATTGCCTGTTCCGCACGGGAGATTATGAAGGGGCATCCGCTGCGTTCAAGGAGTCTGAAAATCTGTGCCTGGCCTGGGAGAAGGCGGAAAACGTGTCTCCCGCGCTTGATGACGCCTACTTCCGTTCCATCCTTTACCGTGCCGTTTCCGAATTCTGCGCCGGCCGTTACAAAAGGGCGGAAGCCATCGCCTCCAGAGCCGCTTCCGTTCCCTTGGACAAAAAGCATCCGCTGGCTCCCGGAACCCTCCTTCAACTGTGGGAGGCCAGGACGCTGCCTGCGCGCCTGATGCTGGCCCGGCCCGGCCTTCCCCGGCAGGCCCTTGTGCTCAAGGCTTTTCCGGGCCCTCTCCCCAAAGGGTTTCCGGATTTGAGCAACGGCATGACCGCAGTGGCCTCCCAATACATGGGCGCATGCTACGCCGCAAGGCAAGGCAGAACGGACGCCGTGGCGTCCGCCTTTGACAAGATGTCCGGCATTCTGCGGCTGCTGATGGACGGCGCGGACGCCGCCCGGAGGCAGATGAGCGTCTCCTACTGGGCGCGCTGCCTCCAGGCGGGCAGCCTGTATTCTTCTGAAATCCGCTCCCTCATGTTCCCGGATTCCGCCAATGTCTGGATGTCCGAGGCCATACGGAGCCAGCGTTTTTCCTCCCTGCTCCTGCCTCCCGTAGTGCCATACCCTGCGGAATGGGTGCTGGCCCGCGCCTACCTGAAGGCCGGAAAATTCCGGGAATGCGCGGATATGTGCGAACAGGCGCTGAAACGCTTCCCGAACCATGCCGGAGTGCTGGAGACCCTGGACAAGGCCCGTTCTTCCGGAAAATAATTAGGAATAAACGTGGGGGGAGCGGTTTTGATGCCCGGTTTCCTCATGGATGGATTGGAGATGGCATTCCCCCTCATCACGATGGAACATGACGTCCAATCCCGGGACAGGAAGCTTGTTCATCTTGAAAAATAAGCCTGCGGTGATAAAAAAGGGGCGTGAAGCCGTGCCCGGAAGGTTGCGGGTTCCTTCTCCGCCGCTATGAAGATGTTCGGTCCGCATGCCCCGGAGGCCGGATCCGCCGCAGCATTCATCAAGATGCTCAGCAGGTTGCGGCTGTTCCGCCGGATGTTCCTTAAACATGGTAAGTTTTATTTTTTCATGGCTGTTGCGGCAAATACCGGAACGCGTCCGTTTTCATTTTCAATAACATCATACATCAAGCTATATGAACCATCCCTATCTGGACCCCTCCTTTCTGGTTTCCTGGTCCCGGCTTACGCCGGAGGCCATCAGGCCGGACATCACGGAAGCCATCTCCCGCGCCAAAGAGAATATCCGGACCATTTGCGACCAGCCGCTGGAGTCCCTGACTTATGAAAGCACCTTCGGCGCTCTGGAAAAGGCCTCCGAGGATCTGCACCTGGGCTGGGGCCGCATCATGCACCTGGACTCCGTCAATGACGAACCCGCCCAGAGGGAGGCCATCGGGGAAATGCTGCCGGAAGTGGTGGCTTTCTCCTCCTCCGTGCCGTTGAACCCGCGCCTGTGGACGGTGCTGAAAGCCGCGGCCTCCTGTGACTGGGTGAAAAGCCTTTCCCCCGTCAGGCAGCGTTTCATCCAGGAAACGCTGGCGGACTTCCGCGAGAGCGGGGCGGACCTGCCGGACGACGTGAAGCCGGAATATGCGGAAATAGAAGCCCAGCTCTCCCTGAAGACCAAAAAATTCGCGGAAAACGTGCTGGACTCCACCAACGCCTGGGAACTCATTGTGGAAGATGAAGCGGAACTTTCCGGGCTGCCGGATTCCGCGAAGGAAGCCGCCCGCCTGGATGCCCTGGCCAACGGCCACGGCACGGAAGAAGCCCCCCGCTGGCGCTTCACCCAGAAATTCACCTCCCTCCAGCCTGTCATGCAGTTTGCGGACTCGGACAGCCTGCGCCGCCGCATGTGGGAGGGCTCCTGTTCCATCGGGAAGGGCGGGGAATACGATAATGAAGCCCTTATCGCTGAAATCCTGGAACTGAGGGACAGGAAAGCCCATTTGCTGGGGTACGGTTGCTTTGCGGATTACGCCACTTCCCGCCGCATGGCCGGGAGCGGAGCCAACGCCCTGAAATTCATCAACGACCTGCATGACAGGGTGAAGCCCTCTTTCCTGAAGGACATGGAAGCCGTTCGCAGATACAAGGAGGAAAAAACAGGAAAACCCGTGGAAAAGCTCTCCCCGTGGGAAACCGGATACTGGTCTGAAAAACGCCGCCGCGAATTGTACGCTTTTGACGAGGAAGACCTGCGCCCGTATTACTCCGTGGAAAAAGTCATGGAAGGGCTCTTTTCCATCTACTCCGGCCTGTACGGCATCACGGTCACGCCGCGCCCCACGGTGGCGTTCAAACCCGGTGAATCCGGGGAAGCGCCGGAAGGCGCGGTGGAGGTGTGGCATCCGGATGTCCTGTTCTATGAATTGCATGATGCGGAAAGCGGGGAACACCTGGGTTCCTTTTATGCGGACTGGCACCCGAGGGACTCCAAGCGCGCCGGAGCGTGGATGAACTACCTGAGCGTAGGGGAACCTCCGCACGGCGGAAAACCACGCGTTCCCCATCTGGGTCTCATGGTCGGCAACATGACCAAGCCCGTGGGGGACAAGCCCGCGCTGCTGTCCCACCGGGAGGTGGAAACCATCTTCCATGAATTCGGCCACCTGCTGCACCAGCTCCTTTCCGATGTGGAAGTGAAGTCCCTGTCGGGCACCAACGTTGCCTGGGACTTTGTGGAACTGCCCTCCCAGATTAATGAAAACTGGTGTTGGGAGCGTGAATCCGTGGACCTCTTCGCCGCCCACTATGAAACGGGTGAAAAAATACCGGACGAACTGTTCTCCAAAATGCGCGCCGCCCGCAATTATATGAGCGGCACGGATTTCATGCGCCAGCTCTGCTTTGGCAAGCTGGATCTGGAGCTTCACGTAAACTGGCCTCATTATAAAGGCGTTCCGCTGGAAGAAACGGATGAACGCATTCTGGCGGATTACCGGGTGCCGATGACGGACCGCGGCCCTTCCGTGGCGCGCCGCCTGACCCACATCTTCGCGGATCCCACGGGTTATGCTTCCGGTTATTACTCCTACAAATGGGCGGAGGTGCTGGAAGCGGACGCTTTCAGCCGCTTCCTGAAAGAAGGAGTGCTGAATCCCCGGACCGGGCGCGACTTCCGCCGCTGCATCCTCAGCAAGGGCAACAGCAAGCCTGCCGCTGAACTCTACCGCGACTTCATGGGCCGTGATCCGGACGCGGAAGCGTTGCTTGTCAAATCCGGCGTTCTTTAACCTCTCTACCCATATTATCTGCACAATCCTTATGCCTGAACAAAAGAGACTCTCCCTCGCCGGCATCGGGTGCGGTTCCCGTACGCGCACCTACATGAAGCTGGCCATGGAACAAAAAAAACGCTACCGCATTGCCGCCGCGGCGGATCCCGTCAAACAGCGCACGGAAGCCGTTCGTGACTTTGCCCCGGAGGAGGAACGGGATTCCGTCCGCCTGTTCAAGGATGCCGCTTCCCTGCTGGCGGAACCGCGCCTGGCGGACGTGGCCATCATCGGCACGCAGGACGACTACCATTACGCTCCGTGCAGGAAGGCCATGGAGCTGGGCTATCATGTCCTGCTGGAAAAGCCCATCGCCAAGACGCTGAAAGAAGCGCTGGAGCTGAGGGATACGGCGCGCCTGCTGAAGCGCCGCGTGGCCGTGTGCCACGTGCTGCGCTACACCCAGTTTTACCGGACCCTGAAAAAAATCATCGACAGCGGGGAAATCGGGGAAGTCATCACCTTCAATGCCAATGAAGGCGTGGGGGCGTGGCACTTTGCCCACTCCTTCGTGCGCGGACACTGGGGCAACAGCAAAACCTCCACTCCCATGATCGTTGCCAAATGCTGCCATGACATGGATATCCTCTACTGGCTCATGGGCCGGCGTAAATGCCTTTCCGTCGCCAGCTTCGGGGAGCTTACCTTCTTTACGAAAAAGACGCTCTCCTCACCCCGGCCGGAACGCTGCACGGACTGGACCACCCCGGTGGGGGAAGACCCCTGGGACGCCCGCAAATACGCCACGGACGACGAATGCAAACGCTGGCTGGGCATGGTGTATGACCGGGCGCAGGAAGCTACCGCGGAGGAAATCTGCGAATGGCTGAAAACCTCCCCGTGGGGCAGGGACTACCTCCAGTGCGACAATGACCAGCCGGACCATCAGGTTTCCATCATGCGCTTTGAGGGAGGCTTGACGGGCACGTTCACGATGACGGCTTTCGAACAGGGGCGCCACATTGAAGTGTATGGCACCAAAGGCAAAATCCGCGCCGGAGTCTTCTACAAGGAAAACGGCCCCGGTGAAATAACCGTGACGCCCCACTTTGGCGGAAAAACCCGCGTGGTGGAGCTGGAGGAACTGGCCGGAGGCTACCAGGGGCACGGCGGCGGCGACTGGGGATTGATTGAGGCTCTGTATGATGACATGCTGACGGTGCCCTCTCCGGAGGATATGACCACTTCCATTGAGGAATCCGCCCATTCCCATGTGATGGCCTTTGCCACGGAACACGCCCGGCTGAGCGGGCAGGTGGTGGATGTTGCTGACTTCGAACGCAAGGTCGCGGAAGGCATCCTGAATTATTGATGCGGTTTTCCTCCTTGAGGGAGAGGAAAAGGCGCAGGCGTCCAAAATGCCTGCGCCTTTTTGTATATAAAATTCTATCCTTTTTTTAGGCGGATTTAGAATCCGGTGTCAACATAAAAGAATCAAAAAATGTAGATAAATGAATCTGTTACCATGTTTTTTCCTCCAGTCCCGAACGGGAAAGAAAACGAATTGTCCCCTCCGTCCATTATGGAAACACAAAAAGGAGGAAAAACAAAGCCTCTCTCAATGAAAATAATTTTTAGATTAATTATTAACGCATTACATACATGATGAACTGAAATGCCAATGACCGGATTATTTTTTGTACCGAAAATTTTTCATCCTTTGCATTCGCAATGCGGATTCTAAATCCGATATGGAACGGATTGTTATGAGAAAAACATTGTGTCTCTTGGCGGTTTTGGCGTTGGTTCCTATGGTTCATGCTTCTTCGTTTTCCATTGACCTGTCCCCGACGGGTTCTGGGACTACAGGTGTTTCTTCTTCCGGGATCACTCCTCAAAACGTCTTCGGTTATAATGTCGGGGAATGGCACGGGACTTGGGAAAGCAGTAGTTTAAGTGGTCAGGTAGGGTTTGACGAAGGAGTCCTCAGGTTGCAAATCGGAGCCGTGGCCTCCAATAATGCCGGAGGAAATTTTGCCGGACTCAAATTTGACATGCCGTCTGGGGCGGCTTCCGCCTCCCTGCAGTTTGATATTGCCAAAACTTCTTCTTGGGGTGGTTCCCTTGGGAATTTTGAATGCAAATATATTTGCAATGTTTATGGTTTCTCGGATGATGGAGAATCTACGGTCATAGGAACGTGGACATTGGAAAACGCCAAGACGAACCTGACGAACACTCCCTCTTCCTTTTCCATTAGCTTGGATTTGAGCGGAACGGATGAATATGCGTCTTATGGATTGATATTCAACTCTATGGAAACGTCAACATTGGGAGCTGGCGCTGGAATGGCCGCTGATATTACCAATATACGCCTTTTGGGAGAAGTTGTTCCGGAACCGGCTACGGCCTCTCTGGGACTTCTTGGCCTGGGCGCCCTTCTTCTGCGCCGCCGCAGAAACTGATGACGGTCATACAGGTGATTGACCGGACAGGCTGTGTCCAAGCCGGTTTTGTGCGAAGAGGGGATGGTTCATCCCCTCTTTTTTATCCGTTTTCCACGCAGTTTTTTCTGGTTTGATGGACAGGGACGGATAAAATGGCGGACGGTATTTATGGTTAAGGTGTTTTTCAAAAGGGCAGCCCATTTGCTGACAGCGTTTTTTGCGGGAGGCGTCTGTGTCCTGCAGGCGGCGGAGACGTCCGGCTTCGGCATAGACCTGGGTAATGGTTCTGGAGCGGCGCAGGAGGGATGGACCAATGTAACCATGCCAGCAACGGCATCGGGAGGCGCCAATACATTTGTTGCCGTTCCGTTAATCAGGAATGGTGCGGCTTCTTCTTCGTCGTCCGTGGCAGTGGGAAGCCTGTTCGGAAGGCTGGTTTCCCTGACCGTCTCCGCCAGATGCAGTTCTGGAGGTTCTTATACGCTGGCGGAACCCAATACCCGGTATACCTGGTATGAAGGGGGGAAGCACAGGCACAACGGTACGAACGCTGACGCGCCTTCTTCTTTTGAATTCCCCAATGGCTGCGAAGCTTTCAATACCAGCATGCGTCTGAGCGCCAACGGGATGCCGTCCGCCTCCGCCGCGGCCAGGCTTTCCTTCTCCGGATTCCAGGCAGGCAAGGAATATACGGTATCTTTCTTTTGCGGGCACAATGCGCCTGCTTATGAATCCATGACGCTGGTCAGCGGAACTCTGGTGGATGTGCGGGGGCTTCAAAGTTCCATGGGGAGCCTTTCCGGGAATCAATTTTCCGGTCTTTCCAATTCATCGGAACAGGACGCTTATCTGGCTGTGGAGTGGAAGGCCTGTGCGGATGAACAGGGCAGGCTGGTGTTTGATGTGACCAAGGAGGCGGACAGCAGCGCTTCCGGCCGCATGGAACTGAATGCCGTTACCGTCAGTACGGACGATTCCCCGGCTCCGGAAGTTCCGGAGCCCCGGCCTGTCAGCGTCTTGCACAATAAGGCGCTCATTTTTCTTCCTTCTTCTCTTGCGCTCCCCGTTCCTTCTTCCACCTGGGCGGCTGAAGGCCAGTTAACCTGTGAATTCTGGGTCAGGCCCAATGATGATGCCGTCACGGGAAAAATCATTTCTTTGGGAAATGCGTCTGTTTCCCTGGAACACGGTTGTCTGGCTCTGTCTGCTCCGGATGGGGATTCCGTCGCTTCCGTGAAAGCTGCCGGGAAGGAATTGGCTGCGGGGGAATGGCACCATGTAGCCGTCTCCGTCGGGGAGGAGGTTATCAGTCTGTATGTGGACGGAGGCCTGGCCGTTTCCTCGCCGCGGTCGCCTTACCTGCAGGCCATGAAATCAGGCTGGAAAGGGATTGTGCTGGAGGCGGGGTTCAAGGGCGCTCTGGATGAACTGCGTTTCTGGAATGCGGCTCTGGGCGGGAAGGAAGACGACTTTTTCTTGAACGGACCGTTGCCCCTGTCCCATCCCAGGTATGGGAGGCTGGTGGGCTGCTGGCATCTGGATGGGGATTTCCGTGATGCCAAGTGGACGGAATTTGCGGAAAAGACAGGGAGCGCCTTTGTGCGCCCTTACCAGGCGGTTGCCCCTGAAGGGACTGAATTTTCCATCGTCACGGATAATGAAACGTTCCGTTATATGCTGGTGACGGCGTATGTGAGGAATGTGCATGTTATTTATGACTGGCCGGCGCGCGCCCATCTCATCAATAATTCCGATTTGGTCTACATCAATTCCGTTACGCCGGCTGCGGACGGTTCTCTCAATTTTCAATATCCGGACAATGACGTGACGGAAAGCTCCGGTGTGGTTCTGCTGCCGTCTGACGGGGAATGTTCCAATGTTCTGGACTTCTCCGGAGAAGGGGCTTACATGAACGTGGGCGGAGGTTTGCTGGGCGGCGGCAGTTCCGGAGCGTTTACCGTGGAAGTCCGCATGGCTTTGGACGGAGACGGGAAGGAGGCGGTGCTGTTTGAAAATGATAACGTTTCCATGAGGCTGGAATGGAAGGAAGACCATTACAGGGTCCGTACCCAGGCAGGCCCGGATAAAGCCTGGGAGGCGGATTTGCCGCCTGTGGAAGCCGGCAGGTATTTCTGGCTGGCCTTCGTCAGGAATTCTTCTGCGGATACGGCGTCCTTTTATGTGAACGGGGTGGCCGTAAGCACGGCCGCTGCGGATGCGGGGGAAATGGAAGGAACTGCCAATGCCGTCATAGGAAGGAATTTGGATGGCAGAATTGATGAAATGCGCGTGTGGCATGAGGCCCGTGCGGCGGCCCGCCTGGGGGCGGCTGTCCAGCACAGCTGGGGCGACAGGCTGTTGGTGGGCCGCTGGGGGACAAGTGGCCAATTGGGCCATGATACAGCTTCCTGGGTGGAACATGTCCGTATCCTCCGCAGGTTGACTGAAGGCGTCTCCGGAATGCGGATACGTCTGGGTGTCTCCGGCGGGAACTGGTCCGCCATGTTGTCTGATGCAAATTCCCGTAAGGCTTTTGCCGAAAATGTGGCGGAAGTGGTACGCAAGCATCAATTGGACGGACTGGATCTGGACTTCGAATGGATTGACCAGAACGATACGGCCGCCTGGAATAATTACGGAGAATTGGCCAGGGCTATCCGGGCGGCTTCCCCGGATATGTTTTTTACCATTTCCCTGCATACCTACTATTATAAATTCCCGGCGGCCTGCATGCGTTATGTGGATTATTTCACGTTCCAGAATTATGGACCCCAGATTGATGTAAACGGATATAACAGCATGGTTTCCGCATGCGGAACGTACCGTTCATGGGGCTATCCGGACTCCAAGATCATGCTCAGCGCTCCGTTCCAGGGGACTCCGGGCGCGGGGCAGGGCGCCGATATCCGGGCTTACCGGGACATTGTCTCAGCCTGCGCCGGAGTTCGGGAGGATCCTTCTCTGGATTCCGCCAGCTTCAATTATGGCGGAGGCAAGGTTAAGACGCTGCACTTCAACGGTGTGGATACGGTCAGGAAAAAGGCCCGCTACATCAGTGAACAGCAAGTGGCTGGGTTCATGTACTGGGATTTGGGAATGGATGTGGCGGATTCCGCCGGGAAGAATAACTACTTTGACGAATGCTGCCTGCTCCGGGCCGCCAACCGTTATGTTTCCTCCACCGCTTATCCGGATACTCCGGCCCCCTTTGCCCTTTCTTCTGCGGGGGAAACCGTCCCGGCCGGGGGCGGTGCCGTGGCGGTGGAAGTGCAGTCGGAAGAGAAGGCTCTGGGCTGGGTGGTCGCAGATTGTCCGGAATGGATTTCCGCCTCCGCCGTTTCGGGAATCGGCCGGACTACAGTCATTTTGACGGCGGCGGAAAACAAATCCGCTGACGGACGGTCCGGAACGGTAATCTTCCGTTCTTCCGACAAACAGGAATGCTCTGTCATCATAACGCAGGATGGCGCCGAATTGACGGGCTACGACAAGTGGGTGCAGGACTCCTTCCCTCCGGATGCTGCCGCGGACCGGACGGCTGCGGATGCCGTTCCTGCCGGGGACGGTATCCCCAACCTGATGAAATACGCCACAGGACAGGATCCGTTGAAACCCTGCGGGAGCGTTACGAAAGTAACGCTGGAAGAGGGGGAGGACGGATGCATGCATCTGGTGCTGCGCTGGCCTGTGAATCCGCAGGCAACGGATGTGAAGCATGAAGTGGAAGCCTCCACGGACCTGGTCGCCTGGATTTCCCTGGGAGAAGTGGAAACCGCCGGAAAGACGGCTGCCGAATTTTGGGATGCGGAACCCGTACGGGAAAGCGGGATGGAACGCCGGTTTCTGCGGTTGAAAGTGACTCGGGAATAACTTCGGTACGTCCTTTCTGAAAAAAATTCCGTTCCTGTTCCCGTTTTTTGAGAAATCTAGACGGTCCGGCGGGGCATGCCCGGCTGGGGAGCGCCGCGTGCCCGTACCGCAACCGGACGGGCGGCTGTTTGTACAAGATACTCGAATTACAAAAGCATTGCTTCCCTTGAAACAGGCAGGGGTCGCTTTAAAAAATCGCGTCCGCTTCGCACGCATTATTTTCTGCCGTCTGCAGAAACCTGCGCTAAAATTTGTGTTCCACCGCCATTCCGTGGCATTTCCGGAACGGGAAAGGAGCCTATTTCTTCTTCGTGTTGAGTTTTTCCCTTACCCGTTCCACATTGGCAAGAGCGTCTTCATTCCCCAGCTCTGCCGCCCGTTCATACCACTTTTGGGCTTCGGCCAGGTTCTTGGCTACGCCAGTTCCGCGTTCATACATGGACCCCAGGTTGTTCATGCACTTGGCGTCGTCCTGTTCCGCCCCCTTGATGTAAAACTGATAGGCCAGGGCCATATCCTGCGGGGTGCCGAGGCCTTCTTCATGCAAGTAGCCGAGCAGGAAATGCATGCCGGGCACCGCATGCGTCTGGTTCTCTTCCAGATCGGTCAGAATATCCAGCGCCATTTTCGGGTCCGGCTCCAGATCCTCTCCCTTGATGAGCAGGCGCGCCTTCTCCACCAGAGCTTCCGGATCCCTGGTTTCCGCAGCTTTCAGTACATAATCCTTGTACAGTTCCCTGTTCGGCTGCACGCCGATGCCCTGCTCGTAATATCGGGCCAGCCTCTTGAAACCGCGTACGTCCTCCTTTTTCACCAGGGCGGTGGCTGCCGTCATGGCAGAGGCCAGAAGCTGCTGCCGTTCCGCAGGCTCCTGCACATTCCCTGCCACGGTTTCATAATAATTGGCCAGCTCGTCCAGTGCCGTCAGGCTGCCGAGTTCCACAGCCTGTTCCCAGAACTTCACGGCTTCCGGATTGATGGTTTTCGGGGCCGGGGCCTGGCGTTCCCTGCCGGACGGGGTCATCCAGGGAGGAACGGTTCCGGCATCCGCCGGAATATCTTCCCCCTTACCCTTCTGTTCCGGTTTCCGGAGCCACGGCGGAGTGTTGGCGTCCCCTCCGTTCAGGGTCAGCTTGACCTGCTGGCAGGCGGAAGTGGATCCGTTGTCCAGGGCCGCTGTTTCCCCCGTATTCTGGGGATAGGCCGCCTGGTTGGCCAGGAAAAGCAGGGAGGGGATATGCCCCCGTGCCGCCAGACCGTGCATCATGGCGCTGTAAGGCTGCAGGTTCTCATTGTTGGAACTCCACATGTCCGCCGCATCCACATGGCCTTTCAAGGCTCCCCGGAACATCCAGGAATCCCCCTCGGCCATGCGTTTTTCCAGGCCGAATTCATAAATGAGGGCGCGGCCGAGCACGTACATGCCGCAGGGATCTCCCTGTCCGGCGGAAAGCCGGGCCCAGGCCAGGGCTTCCGGGTAGCCGGATTCTTCGCTCCTGTAACTGAATAACATCAGGTATGCCAGATCCGCCTGGCTGCGGGCGTTCCCCCCCTGAGCTTTTTTACGGAGGGTGGCGGTCAGCTGTTCCCATTGTTCCGGCGTGACGTATTCGGAAATGCCTTTCAGCGTGATGAAATCTCCTGCGGCGGCTTTTGCCAGGCAATCGTTCAGCAGCGTTCTGGCAGGTTCTGCGGACGGTTTGTCCATTAAGTCCGGGTTTTTCATTTGGGCCAGGCGCAGCCTGGCCAGGGGGTGGCCTTCCTCCGCCGCCTGCCTGTACCATACGCGCATATTTTCCCGCGCTTCATGGGCCTTCCCTACGGAATCCAGTGTATTGGCCAATTCCTCCTTCCACAGCTCGCCCAACTGTACGCTGGAATCTGCGTCCCCAAGCTGAGAGGCCAGCTCAAGCTCCTTATGCGTCTTGGCGTAGGGGGGGAGCTGGTTGAGTTTTTTCTGGGGGAAGGACAGAGGTTCCTTCAGGTATGGCATGCCCCGTTCGTCATGAAGGGACAGCAGATCAAGGGCCGCCTTGCGCAGCTCCTGTTCCTGCGGGGGCTGCGCTTCGGAAATTAACTGGGCGTACCAGGCACAGGCGTTATTGCTGCCCAGTTTCCTGGCCTGCTCGAACAAAGGCTGGAGGAGGGAGCTTTTCCCTCCCCCTGTTTTTTCCTTCATGCCGGCGGAGAGGTCCGCCAGCAGAGTTTCCAGATCCCCTCTGGAGCGCAGTTCCGCCAAAAGCTTTCCGGCCTGTGCCGGTGCGGCCCCCTTCGTCAATTCCGCCAGAAGCCGCATGGCCCCCGCATGCCCCTTTTCCGCAGCCCGGGAAAGGGATTGAATGGCCGTATCCCTCCATCCCCTGCCGTCCTTGCCGTCCAGGGCAAGGGCCAGTTCCCCTATCCGCGCCAGAAGAACCGGTTTGGCGTTTTTCCGGTATTGCTTCAGGGTCTCGATAACGTTGGCGGGATTTTCCTTCAGCCAATCCACTTTGATGAAAGCGAGCTGGGCCAGCGCATCCTGGTCGCCGGAAGCTGCCTTCTTTTCCAGGGGGGCCAGGTAGCGTCTCAACTCGGCTTCTGGAAGATCCGTGACGGTGTACAGGGCCGTAACGGCATCCATGTCTCCCTTTTCCGCAAGCTTGCGGCAGGCAGCCAGCCATTCCGCATGTTCCGGTTGCATGGGTTGCGCCTTGAAAATCCCGAAAATCCCGTAAGGATCCGTCATCATGAGCTTGGGTGCCGGATGGCCGGATGCCGTGGCCGCATCACGGAAAAAATGCTGCATATGTTCCAGGCAGGCCAGCGGCAGGTCTCCACGGTTCAGGTAATAAAGCCCCATCCAGTATTCCCCGGCCAGCATATTGGCCCGGAAGTCTCCAGCCGCGGCTTTGTCCAGCACTTCCCCGTACGTCCAGCCGCCGTCCATAGGCAGTTGGGAGAGGTCCCGGACCGGAGCGTATTTCACCTGTCCGGGAGGATTTGCCGCTGCGTCGGAAGAAATGTCCTGGCCATAAGCCGGAACGGAAAAAATAAAGGGAATAAGCAAAAGACGGGCTCGCATGGGTCAACTCTTTTCTAGCAGGAAAAACCTCTGCCCTACAAGCGTTTTTCACGTGTCTGAATGTTTAATTATTGGTCATGTCACGTTCTTTTTTTAAAGAAAAAAATGGAGTGGGACCGGGTGGTTCCGAAGACGCGTGCGGAAGCCCGCAAGGCGGAGGAAAATGGCTTCCTGGGAGACGGGATGAATGAAGTGGGCAAGGGATTGGGGATTTCAACCCCGCCGTATTTCTTCATTCCATCAGGTCCGGATTCTTTTGATGAATATCCCCGGAAGATTACCTTTTAGTAAATTCCCTTCAACTTTTCCGGATGATCGCTCAACTGGGAGCGTAGCCGGTTTCTGTCCAGCTTTCCCATGACCGTGAGGGGGATGGGCGTTTCCATGATGGCGCGGATGCGCTGGGGGCCTGGGGCCGACGCATTCCACTCGCGGCAGGCCTGCTCCAGAGGGGCGGCGGAAGGGCCGCAGGCGACCAGTTCCATTCCGGCGCGCGGATGTGGAACTGCCTCCACGACAGCCTCCGGGACGCTGCGGCGCAAAACGTCCTGAACGGCATCCGGATCCACCAGTTCCCCCAGGACTTTGACAAGTCTGTCCGCCCGGCGCAGAAAGGTCAGCAAACGCCCTTCCAGGCGCACCAGGTCGCGGGTGCTCCACCACTCCTGCGGAGCGACTCTTTCCAGAAGGAACCCTCCATGAGCCTGCGTCAGCAGGCGGCCGAACAATTTGCCTTTCCCCTGGAAGCGCAGGAGGCCGCCTTTGTCCGTCTGAGCTTCCCAATGGGGCAGAAGGGAAAGGCGGTCCGTATGGAAGGAATCTCCGGGAAGGGCCGTGGCTAATTGGGAGCCGGCTTCCGTCATGCCGTAGCTCTGCACTACGGGCCAGCCAAGGGTGCGTGCTTTCCGTCCCGTCTCCGTGTCCAGCGCGCCGCCGCCTACGATAATGCACCCGGCGGTGGAAGGCGCGCGGAGGCCGAGGCTGACCAGATCCACTACCTGCGTGGGGACCAGGGAGGACCATCTGGCTCCGGAACTTTTCATCAGGTCGGCATAAGCCTGCGGGCACCACTTTCCGCGGAGCGTATGGACGGCGGTTCCGGCCAGGGCCGCGCGCAGGTAAATCATGGCGCCCCCCACATGCCATACAGGCAGCGGGCAGCACCAGTCCCCGCTTTCCGCATGTAAATGTTCCAATGCCCCGCGCGCGCATATGTCCAGGGCGCGGCAGGTAAACAAAATGGCTTTGGGCGGAGAACCGGAAGAGCCGGAGGTGGCGAAGGCTGTGATTCCGTCCATGCCCCGGAGGGAAAGAAAGGCGGCGGCCTCTTCCGCCCAGCCCCTCAAATGGGGCGGGGCCATCACGCAGGGGCCGTTGCCGCGGTCCCAAGGCAGGGGTGTTCCGGTGGCGGGCATGGCGGCGGCAGTTTACCGGAGGGCTTTTCTGCGCAGGGTGTGCCAGCGTTCCTCCATGCGGGGCTTCAAATGATGCTCAATCCATGCATAGGCTGCTTCCAGGCCGCCCGCTTTGAAAGTGCGGCCTATCTCCGCTTCCACGCCTGTGGCGTTGCCGGTGCGGCGCAGAAAATCATTGCTGGTGAATTCTACGAAAAGCTTGCCGTTGATCGCTCCTTCCTCCGCCAGAATCCATTCCCTGACGTACAACGCCAAAATGGCGTCCCCTACCCATGCCTCTGCGCGGAGGCGTTCTTCTGTAGCCTTGTCCATATGATGGTTCATGAAAATCTGGCAATGGCGGTTTTCCCTCCCAGAGGATTCCTGATGGGAGGCGGAGGCACGCCGGGAGCCTTGTCTCCAGAGGGGGAAGCCGGTTGGCGGTTTTCCCGCGGGAGCTCCGGCAGGTTGTCCGCGGGGGAGGCGGGAGCTCCCGGCATTGGCGGATTTTCCTTGCTGCCCTGTGGCGCAGGCGTGGCTCCCGGAACCAGGGGCACGTCCAGCACTCTGTCCTGGGCCGCGCGGCGGTTGGCGGCGTCCCTGGCTTCCAGAGACTTGCGGAGTACCGTTTCCGATTCCGAATTCCAGTACCCGGAATCCAGTTCAATATAAATATTGGAGTAAGGCAGGGATGTCTTGGTTTTAATGACCAGCACGTTGAATTGCCTGGCCGCGTCTTCGATCAGGGAATTGATCGTACGGCTCATCAGTTCAAAATGCTGGCGCCCAGGAAGCATTTTATTGATGTTGTTGCGGTAGCGCTTAATGCCGGGAGCATAGTCCTCCGTAATGCTGCGCAGCTCCGAGCTGATCATGATGCGGGGTACCACGTGGGCTTCCTCTTCCAGCATATTCAGCACATCCAGGAGTACTTCGTCCGACGTCTTGTCGGAAACCATGGTTCTGATGCCGGTTCCCGTGTAGGCGGGAAAGGAGGATTCCGCGATGACAATCCAGTTCCTGGCCCCCACGATTGCCAGGTTTTTATATAACTGCTCCTTCCATTCCCGCTCTGCCGGGTTGGCGTCCTGGCAGCCGCTGAGCAAGCTGATGATGCATATGGGCAGGATGAGTCGGGTCATGGGTGGGACCCCGCCTTGCGGGGCTGGAAAATGGGCTAGAATTTATGGGACCGGGGTTCGCGGCAGGCGCTGGGGCAGCGGCCTTGTTCCGTAGCGAACGGTGCTCCCTGGGTGGGAGCCGCCTCCGTAAAGGCGACGCCCGGCAGTTCAGTAGGTACGCCTTGAACAGGGAAATCCTTTCGCAGAGGGAAATAAGGATAACCTTCCCACATCAAAATGCGGCGCAAATCAGGATGGCCTGAGAACTTGATGCCCATCAGGTCCCATGTTTCACGTTCGTGCCAGTTGGCGGACTGGAAAATTTCCGTGACGCTGGGCACTTCTTCGCCATCGTCCACCTTCGTCTTGAGGCTCAGGTTCGCTCCCGTTTCCGACTGTGTCAGCGTGTAGTTGACTTCAAAGCGGGGGCTTTCCCCCATATTGTCCACGGAAGAAAGGTTAACCAGCATATCAAACCCGGCGGAATCCCGCAGCCAGCGGACAACATCCGCCACGGCTTGGCGCACGACGGTCAGCGTAATATCTCCGCGGAATTCGTAGCGGTCCGTGATGATGTCTTTCCCAAAGCGGTTTTGGGCGTTGTCTGCGGCGGTTTTAATCTGTGATTCTAGAGAAAGCATGGAGAAAAAATGGTAAAAGTGAACGGAAGAAACGTTTGAAAAAACTTATTCAAGGGGCATTTCCGTGTTGACCGGGACGGGAGCGTTGGCTTCGCGAGGTTCTTCCTTCTTGAAGAAAGTGCGTGCGGGCTGCTGGGTATCCAGCTTCTTGCGCAGGGTGAGCAGGGCTTCCAGAATAGCCTCCGGACGGGGCGGGCAACCGGAAATGTAAACGTCCACGGGAAGAATCTTGTCCACGCCCTGGAGTACGGAATAGGAGCGGAACATGCCGCCGGTGGAAGCGCACGCGCCCATGGCGATGCACCACTTGGGTTCCGGCATCTGGTCCCAGATGCGGCGGACGGCCAGGGCCATTTTATAAGTGACGGTGCCGGCTACAATCATCACGTCCGCCTGGCGGGGGGAAAAACGTGTCACTTCCGAGCCGAAGCGGGAAAGGTCATACCGGGAACAGGCCACGGCCATGAACTCAATGGCGCAGCAGGAAAGACCCATCGGCATGGGCCAAAGGGAATTTTTACGAATCCAGTTGATGGCGGCGTCCAGGGTGGTATAGACAAAATTGCCTTCCGCATTGGAGTCCAGTACTCCCGTTTCGTAAATATTCGGTTCGTTCGTGGTGACCATGATAACAGATGATTCTTGCTGAAGCCAGATTAGCGAGATGCCTTCAACTCTCAAGCCTTAATTTGGTTCAGCCATGATTTTCTGCGGCCTGTTCCGGCCCTGTTTTCCGGCATTCCGGGAGGGGGGATGAATAAACCCGCACAGGGTTTCCCCCGTGCGGGTTTTTTATCCAACTATATTACCTATGAAACTCAGAACTCCCCATAATGGGCGGCGGTCTCTCTACCTCCCGCCGCCCGGTTTGTTGCTGATGCAGGTTAGAGTCCCGGACAGGAGCATCCGTTCAAAAAGAAGAAATTTGTATGACAAAAATCCGGGTATATATTTTAAAATGATTGATAATAAATAAATTATATAGCTATTCCCTTTCAGGGAGATACGGGGTAGGGGCTTCATTTCTTTGTGGCGCCTGTGAGGAAAATGGCGGAGCGAAACGGACGGAGAGGCCGTTTACGTTTTTCCCGTTCCTGAAGGCGCGGATGGAGAGGTGCGCGATCAGCCAGAGGCCCAAAGTAATACAGGCTACAAGAGCTGGCGGGCTTTCCGTAATATCCCATAAAAATAGAATGACCAGTTCTGCAGTCAGTAAAAAAAGCCCCATGAAACGCCAGTACGGTGATTCTCCCTTATGCTTGGCGCGAGGAGAAAAATCAGCAAGAAGGGACGGGATATCCAGCAGGAAAACGAGAAAATCAAGCATGGTATTTGTTATGATAAACCGGGAAAACAAATATAGGGTTCTCTTTATTCATTTTATTTGTTCGGCGTCCGGCAGTCAAGAGGCGGCTATCTGTAAATCGTCCTGGTACAGGTTCGTCCATGGCTGGCGACTGTCCCGTTGACGGTGATTTTCTTCATATACCTTCGTCCCTGGCGGTCGTAGCCGCATTCCAAGATGGTCGCTCCGTCCCGGCTGGTGAAGCTCACCGCGCGGTTGGCTGCATAGGAGAGTTCTTAGGCCAATTCCTGTGCCGTCTTGCGGTTACCGATGTTGTCGCAGCTGTAACCGTAGGAGGGGACGGCATCCAGGCCATCATAGCTCAGGCTGCTGGAGACAAGCATGATTTCTCTCGGAGAAGCAATTCGCAATCTGATATCGACATGATTTTCATAAACAATTCCAAATCATTAATTTTGTATATATTCAATAAATATGAAATTAAATAGAGTACATCTGATTTATTATCATTTAAATTATTTACGTAATTAACAATTTTTTCCTTGGCGGAAACAGCAGAACTTGGATCCTCTATGCCGTTGCATAAGGTATTTTTTTGATTTTATTTGATTAACATGATTTTTCATAGAGGAAAGATTGAACCATTTGTGATGGTTCAATCTTTCTATCTCCGCCAATAGCATAATATGATATAAAGCTCCCTTTTGAGATTTAAAAAAATCTTTCAAAGGATTTTCATTTAAAACAGTATATAAAATAATAGGAAATTCGGAAGAGTGTGAAAAAGTGGATTTTTCATCCGTGCAGCTCTGCAATGTGACAATCATTTTTTCGCAAAAAATTGCATATTCATTAAATTTTTGATTATCTCCATAAACTATTGTTGATGTGAAAATAATAGGAATTATTATATATTTTGACATAATATGATTTTTTAGATTTCGAAAGTTTCGTCGTATACCGGATGGCGATATATTGTTGCAATAAATCTTAATTCATAACAATTTCGTGAAGATGTATAAAATTGAATAGGCATTTATAAATTTTTTCTCTGTCTCCTGCGTTTGTCTTGCGGTTGCCGATGTTATCGTAGCTGTACTGTAGGGGTGGTGTTCAGGGTAACTCCGGTGAGTTTGTTTCTGCCTTGTAACTGAAACTGTCGCTGTGGACGGATTCCGTTCCCCGCCACTGCGTGCGTATGGTCGCGTGTCCCAGGGCATCATAGCTCTTAATACAGAATAAGAAAGACTTGCTATTGCATCAATTGGAAAATAAAAATCCGTAGAATATATTATATTTTTTGACTAAAACTATTTTTCCCATATCTTAAAAAATCCATTCATATTGCAATCATGTCATTCATGACAATTTTTAAAAGTAGAAGATTTATAATAATCATTATTTTTTATTTCCTCACACTATTTTTTACATTTTCCCAATTATTTATGATGAGTTCATACTCATGCGGGAAAGAAGGAGAATTTATATTTTCGGTTATTATACTTTCTGCTATCAAATATTCCATTTAACCATATCCAGTATTGAGAAGTCGAATACTGAATGTGTATATTTTTCCGTATTAATCAGTTGAATAGTTTTCAAAAAAATTAAATCTAGTCACACAATGATCATCTCCAAAAGAAAATTCTTGCCGTGTGTTCTTTTGCTCCTTTTCTGCAAATGACAAATTGCTTCCTGATAGAAAAGAAAGACCTGTTAAAATGATTATTCATGTTTTCATAATTTTATTTAAATTGTTTTCCTTCTTATAAATTTTGTATCTGGAGATGAAAGTTCTTTAAACGATACAAAGATCATTCCTTTAGCGCTGCTGCTAGATAATAATGCGCCAAAACAATCTAAACCATAAGATTGCATTAAATATGTGTTATCTATTAATTTCATTACTTTATTTTTGTCATGTCCGTTATCTGTAGTAATGAAATCTCCAACTTTGATTTCTTCTCCTGAAAAATAATTTGCCATAATTTTTGTTACTTGATGGTTTCAATTCCTCCTTGGTAGGTCACCTGTATATTCAGGATAATAGGGATTGTTCGAAATTGTAGTACGTTTATCGAAACACCGGCAACCAGCTACTATAGGAAACTGATTAACTGTAAAAATATGATAATGAGGATTCCAGCCGTTGTGTGCATGAGTTCTGCGACATTGCTGCTTTTGATATCCCACAGGTGGACGGGTTGTACGAGGCTGCCCGTGGAAGCCGCCTGTCCATAGGGGGGAGTAGTCATAAGCCGCCGTGATCGTTCCCTGTGCGTCGAAGACCTCCGTCACATTCTTGTTGAAGTCCTCTCCATAGCAGTACAGGGAGGTGTCCTGCACGAGGGCCAGGGGGCGGGTGGCCACCGGTTCCAGAGAATCCCACAACAGCGTGCGGAGCACGTCCCGGTTGTCGAGCATGTCCAAGGCGGCTATCTGCAAATAGCCGCGGTATAGATAGCGTTCGTGGCTGGCGACCGTGCCGTTTTGGGTCACTTTCTTCATGTAGCGGCGTCCCTGGTAATCGTAGCCGCATTCCACGACTGTCGCGCCGTCCCGGCTGGTGAAGCTCACCGCGCGGTTGGCCGCGTTGTACACAGCCGTCCAAATGTCCGTTGAAGTTTTGATCAAGGCTGGTTGCCCAAGGCGTCATAAGCGGGAATAAAAGGTTGTGGAGGAGTGGAAAATTGAGAGTTGAATAGATAATGCTGGTGACTGGTTCAAGCTGTTAGTCGCGTAGGTGAGCTCTTCGGTTATTTCCTGCGTCCTCTTGCGGTTGTTGATGTTGCCGTGTAGGTGCAGTCGTAGAACGCACGGCATGTAGGTTCTGTTCCTCGTTACTGAGGACAGTTGTGGTAACAACGCCCCAAACGTCGTGTAACTTTAAATCTATATTCAGAGGGGGAGGCAGGGAGCAATATTATAACAATTATTACTCTTTTTTCAAGACAGGAGATGCAATTCTTTCCAAAAATTTCTCCAACTCTAAATAGAGGGCGGCGGATTCAAATATCCTAATTTCCGGTTTTTCCGGATTATTATTTCCATCTATTTCCTGTATCCAAAATAATTTTTTTTGATATTCCTCTCGCCCAATCTTTTTTTTTGCGAAAATATGGTTTGTATTATTTATCATGCATAATAAATACGGTTTTTTATCTATAGCAACACGAAATATAGCCAAAGTTCCTATAAAAGGGAAGGTGTTTTCTGTTCTTCCTTCCAAGAATAAATCATATTTACTTAAAATATCTCTCAATTCCTTCCTTTGATTTAAAGATAACTTCGTGGCTCGAAATTTCTTCCCATTTTTAAAAAATGATGATTCTGTATATAGGTCAAAGTCTTTATATTCCTTATCTGCCATTTCATCAATTGCGATAACACAAAAAATAAAAAATAAAAATATAATACATGTTAATTTCATAGTAGAATAAACTTAAAACATTTCGACTTATTTAGAGGAAACCATTCCTCCTCTGGTTTTGCAATTTCTGGGTTTGGGCTTATCGCAGTCTATTATAACTGTATAGGGATTTATTCCAAAAGTAAATTTTACTTGCCAAGCTCCTTTACCATCCTTATCTCCTGAATCCGAAACGATAATGATAACCTTAGAGCAACATCTTTTATTTTCTTTGCTACACATATTTTTGGCTTCCTGTTTAGCTGCCTCCAACTCTGCCCGCAAATACCGTGCAGCTTCTCCTCCTCTGTTAATTATATCAGAATTTCTACCATCATTAGGATAAGATTGAGTAGTAGGAATCCATGTATTTGTTTCTGTAGAATAACAACTTACGATTCCAAACCTATCAACTTTACAAAATTGATTAATCTTTTTTTCTAAATTTTCCTTATTATAATGTCCCATGAGAATTCTTATTTTGCAAGATTTAGAATTTACAATTTCACCATTTTTGCAACAAGATTTATTAGGTAATCTTTTCTTTCCACAACAACATTTTTCTTTAGCATTAGAAATCCCACGATAGTTGTTATGCCATATAGTGCTATTCCCTACGAACGCATAAAAATTCCATCCTCCCTGTTCAGCGATGGGATCGCGGTTGATCCATCTGCCGTCTTTTGGGTTGTAAAAGCGGTAATTGTAATAGACCAGGGAGGATTCTTCGTCGTGCATCTCGCCGGACCACTGGACGGGCTGGCCGAGGCTGCCCGTACCGGTCACGGCCCCATAGGGGGAGTAATCGTAAGCCGCCGCGATCGTTCCCTGTGCGTCGAAGACCTCCGACACATTCTTGTTGAAGTCCACGCCGTAGCAGTACAGGGAAGCGCCCTGCACGAGGGCCAGGGGGCGGGTGGCCACCGGTTCCAGAGGATCCCACAGCAGTGTCCGAAGCACGTTCCGGTTGTCCAGCATATCCAATGCCGCTATTTGTAAATAGCCGCGGTATAGATAGCGTTCGTGGCTGGCGACCGTGCCGTTTTGGGTCACTTTCTTCATGTAGCGGCGTCCCTGGTAATCGTAGCCGCATTCCACGACTGTCGCGCCGTCCCGGCTGGTGAAGCTCACCGCGCGGTTGGCCGCGTTGTACACGGCCGTCCACACGCCCGTTGACGTCTTGATCAAGGTCTGGTTGCCCGAGGCGTCGTACGTCGGCACAAAAGGCGCTTCCCCGCTTTCTTCAATGCCGGTGTACTGGTTGAGCCCGTTGGCCGCGTAGGCGAGTTCTCCGGCCGGTTCCCGTGCCGTCTTGCGGTTGCCGATGTTGTCGTAGCTGTAGCCGTAGGGGGCGGCGCCCAGGGAGGCGGCGGTGAGTTCGTTTCTGCCGTTGTAGCTGAAGCTGTCGCTGCGGGCGGGTTCCGTTCCACGCCACTGCGTGCGGGCAGTCGGGCATTCTAAGGGGGCATTATAGCTCTGATACAGGAGTGTCAATTCTTCCAATCAATTCCGTTGCCATAAGTCCATAAATTATAAATCATCATTTCTCTCCAATTTCCTATTTTGGACCATTGCATATCAATTTTTTTATCATTCAGATAACATGTTATATTGTCATTATCACATGAAGCTTCTATTTTGGAAATACGGTATTCTTCATTATTCAGCTCGGTAAGCTGATTTTTACGATCAAAAAATGTTAATACAATCTTTTGATTTTTTTTCTCATACAAGGCTGAGGCAACTCCGCATGGTAAGACATATGATTTTTTTTCTTATCCAAAAAGAACATAATAGCTCTGTCTTGGAAAGAATCGTGTTTGATTATTACACTAGATATTCCCCATTCATTATGAACAGGTTTCCATAATTCATTGTACCATTGGTGGCACAAATACATGGTTTGTCCGATTTTCAAAACTTGATATGTATAAATTGCTGCATCTCGACCACCAAACATACAAAAACTTGGAACAGGCTTTCCAGTTTTCTGATCTATTTGAATAACATCATATGATCTACCTACTACATTGTCTTTTTTGAATTTGATAACTCCAGATGTCACTGTTTGAATATTTTTCCAAGCTTCAAACCTATCCCGATAATATGATATCTGTGTGTATCTTGTGGTATCATTTAAATTTTTATTAGTATCTATGAACTTTATTATAGGAAAATCTTGAAATAAATCTGCGGATTGAACGATCTGTTTCAAAATTTCTATATTGCCTTGTGCTTGGGTTATATTTATTATGGCGCCGAATATTAATATATTGAAGATATTTTTCATGTTTTGTTAATCTAATGTTTTATGCCTTTTATTACATTTAGAAATACAATAGTCAGTAGAAAATTTAACTATTCCTTTTCCTAAATCATTTTTTAAAAATACTTTTGCATACTCTCCCATGGCTACGCATAATTCAAAACAACTTGAGAATGTCTTTTTCTTTAGCGTTTGATATCGTGTAGCAGCTTTATAAAATTGTTGATATGCAACTTTTTCATCTCTTTTGATATAAACAAAATCAATTATATCTGAAATTGCAGAAATTTTTACTCCGGGGATTTTTGTTCCAGGAGTTACTTTATAAAGCTTAGACACTTTTTTACTAAAATCTTTTGCATATCTAATATTGCTTGCCGCTTGATTAGCGCTATTAGCTTCCTTAAAAGCGTTCATGGATTCTGAAACTGTATTATTTAAAATTTTGTCATTTATTTTCAATCCTGTTGTTTCACAAATGTATATGTCTGTTCCCTCTAAAGTTTGATCATAAACATATCCAAGAAATTCTTTATCTTTTTTCTTATCTTCTAACCCCAAAGCATCAAACTTATCTTGAGGGCTGTTACCGAGGAACGCATAAAGATTCCATCCTCCCTGTTCAGCGATGGGATCGCGGTTGATCCACCTGCCGTCTTTGGGGTTGTAAAAGCGGTAATTGTAATAGGCCAGGGCGGGTTCTTCGTCGTGCATCTCGCCGGACCACTGGACGGGCTGGACGAGTCTTCCGGTGCGGGTGGCTGTTCCATAGGGGGAGTAATCGTAAGCCGCCGCGATCGTTCCCTGTGCGTCGAAGACCTCCGACACATTCTTGTTGAAGTCCACGCCGTAGCAGTACAGGGAAGTGCCCTGCGCGAGGGCCAGGGGGCGGGTGGCCACCGGTTCCAGAGGATCCCACAACAGCGTGCGGAGCACGTTACGGTTGTCCAGCATGTCCAAGGCGGCTATCTGCAAATAGCCTCGGTACAGGTACCGTTCGTGGCTGGCGACCGTGCCGTTTTGGGTCACTTTCTTCATGTAGCGGCGTCCCTGATAGTCGTAGCCGCACTCTACTATACCATACTGCTGTTCTGACTGTGAAGTAATCGTCCAGTTGCTTTCGCGTTAGTTTGGAATTTTATTAAATTCTTAAATTTCATCCGAATGGAAATTATATTACTTTTAATAGTTAATTTAATGGCGGTAAAATAGACTTGGAATCGAATGTTTTAAAAATTTTATATTTGAGAAAATCCTTTAAAGTAGTAATATTGTGTTTATTGGCTGATAAGTTGCTATCTAAATTGCCTTTTATAAATATTGGTAAAGATTTTGTTATTTTGATTTTTTCCATTTTATTGTAAATTATATTACCTTCAATAAAACTTCCGCATAGTAAACTTAAAATTATTATCATTGTATTCATTTTGTTGATTTTTGTTTTTGTTCTTTACAACAATACGTCTCCCATTTTCCTAATATCTTTCCATCTTTACGGAATATTTTATCTATCCCTGGGTTAATAATATATTTTATCATATGGTTTTAAATGTTGGTTATACCTATGACACGATTCCCATCTAGGCCTAATTTAGATTCAAAAGGAGGTAATTGTTTTGGAATTCCTAATGGAATTGTACGTCCCACGCAATGAACTTCAATACCAATTTGCTCTGCTTCATGATAAAAGTATGCTAAGCAAATGATTTCTCTTTCACATTTTTGGCATTGAGTCTCATTTTGTGTACTGTTTTTCTCCATTCGAGTACAATCTCCAATAAGAATTTCTCGAATAACATCCAGAAATGTGTTTAAATCTAAATTTTTAGGTATCTTCTCTGGATCTGGAGATAATGGTTTTGTCGTTCCACACGCATTTCCAATACAATTACCCTCTGTTTCTGTGTTTGGAATGATTATACCGCTGCCATCATTAGATGATAACCCTAGATTATCAATATTCAAACTGTTCCCTACGAACGCATAAAGATTCCATCCTCCCTGTTCAGCGATGGGATCGCGATTGATCCACCTGCCGTCTTTGGGGTTGTAATAGCGGTAGTTGTAATAGACCAGGGCGAGTTCTTCGTCGTGCATCTCGCCGGACCACTGGACGGGCTGGACGAGTCTTCCGGTGCGGGTGGCTGTTCCATAGGGGGAGTAATCGTAAGCCGCCGCGATCGTTCCCTGTGCGTCGAAGACTTCCGTCACATTCTTGATGAAGTCATGGCTGTAAAAGTAGATAGCATTATCTTGAACCAAAACCAATGACCTTGTTGCCACTGGTTTCAGAGGATTCCACAAATTTGTTTATTAATTAAAATAATAATGACGATATAATGAATAAAATGATAATTCCTAAAATGAAAAATAGAATAGATGATTTATAATTATTTAAGGATTTATATGCTCAATTACTTTACTCTTTATATTAGTCCATGGAATAGGGCCTACTACCCTGCTGTCCATGGCATTTCTGTCTAAACAGAGGATGTAGAATGTATTTTTCGGAATAATCATATTCATATATTTCTGCTTCATTTTATATCCTTCCAACACATTTGGTTCTGATTTCGTATAAACATATTGGAAAGGTCTAATATGAGCTATTTGATCATTAATCCATATATCACCATGTTTTAACTCTAGATGTTCATTGGGAAAACCAACTACTATTCCTAATGTACTTGTATTGCTAGGAATGGATGTGTAAGAAGGAAAATTCCAATGAACTATATCTCCCCGTTTTAATTCATCTATATTGTGAATGCGTTTCATGATAACGATTGATCCCGTTGGAACTAATGGTTCCATAACTGGCGACTTCATTACGTATACTCGTAAAAATATGGTCAATAACCAATATATTAAAGCAGCACATAAGACTGCGATTCCTGCGACAATATAGAATTTCTTTCTTTTGATTTTCATTGCTATGCTCTCCAATCTTCTGGGAAATTAGTACCACACAGACTACCTGTTCCTGACAATTTTACACACTCATAGGTTTTACTTTGAACTCTCCCTGTATATCGGGGTGCTTCATCGGAATTCCTTCCTCCGACTTCCTTCCACTTGCAAGATAAATCATAACCATCAAATGTTGCAATTTTTTCCCATCCATTACATAAAGTAGTTGTATTGCCAATACGATTAGGGTTGTTACCTAAATTAATTTTAAAAGGTTTATTCGTTCCTTTACACTTCAAACAAATTGCTATTATTCCAGAATTCTCTGCATCTTCTTCCCAATATCCTGGAATATAGGGTCCATTAAGATCAGTTATAAGAGATTTTTTTATTTTTCCTATCAATCTTTTAGTTATAAATCGCCCCAATGATAATAATCCCAAATAATCTGTTGTATATATTATATTTTTATTAAAACTATATAAATTCCATCCCCCTTCTTCAGCGATTGGATCGCGATTGATCCACCTTCCATCGGCGGGATGGTAATAACGGTAATTGTAATAGACCAAGGCCAATTCGTAGTCGTTCATCTCGCCGGACCACTGTACGGGTTGGACGAGTCTTCCGGTGCGGGTGGCTGTTCCATAGGGGGAGTAATCGTAAGCCGCCGCGATCGTTCCCTGTGCGTCGAAGACCTCCGACACATTCTTGTTGAAGTCCACGCCGTAGCAGTACAGGGAAGCGTTCTGCACCAGGGCCAGGGGGCGGGTGGCCATCGGTTCCAGAGGGTCCCACAACAGTATCTTTTATTTATTTAAAATGGGTAGATTAATGAATAAAGGAATATGGAGGCATTTTATTTCAATCCATTTATAAGGTGTGATAATTAATTCTAATTGTTTGCTTTCTTTTGTAGTAAATACATAATATGAAGATACTTGTGTTCCATCTAACCCAAAACTTATCAAACGTTCTTGTTCTGATTTGAGTTGCACGCCATCTAGTGATTTAAATTCAAATTTAGCAATTCCAATTGAATCTTTAAAAGAAAAAGAAATGTTGTAGCCATCTTTTGATTTTTTTACTGATGTTATTTTTACTAAAGTTCCATCTAAATTAAATTCTTCATCTTTTTTAATTTTTATTATTTTTTCTTTTAATGGAACTGTTTTTTGTGATGTTAATACAGTTAAAGTTCCATTTAATGCTTTTTCCAATTCTGTTTTAAAAAATAACTTCACTCGACCTATACTGCCATCTTCAGAAAATAGAAAAGAAAATGAACCAATAGCATTACATGGAACTTGCTCTTGGTGGTTGAAAAGTATGATTTCTTTTCCAAGACTAAACATTTTTCGACTCTTTTCTGAATCTGTAATATCTATTGTAATTTCTGATGTATTTTGATAAAATTTTAGATCGCTATATTTTACTTGGACTTCAGGAATATTTTTTATTTCTTGAATATTTCCTAAAGAATAATTTATACATATAATACTAATTAAGAAATATAGCATATAATTCATGATGTAATTTGTTTAATGTTAATTATTTTCGGAATTATGTAGAATAGTCTTGGCGCAAGATTTTCAGAATATCTTAGATATTGATATTTAGCAAATTTCTCCGATAAAAAATCGGAAAGATCAACGAAACAAGACTAAAGTAAATAATGCCGATTATTTTTCAAAAGAAATTATTGGTAAAATAAGATTCAATAATAAACCTAATACAGATTTTATTACTAACATGGCAAATTTTATAAATTCATTTTAATAAAATAGCCAAATAAAATTCTTGATTTTTTTTGTAATTAAATTTCAAAATTTAAAATATATGCCCATTTTATTAGTACATCCAACTGTGAGTTTGTATATATGCTATAATCATTAAATTTTTCTAGAGCCAATGCAGCCGAATCAGCAACTAAAACAACATCTTTTTTATTCATATATTCATTCCAGGAAAAAATCATGATAGCCGGTAGATAATAATGTAATCCGGATATGGAAAGCCAGAAAGGAAATGTGTAATGATTTTGTAGATAATTCGATTCTATTAACGTCCATTCCTTACCTTCCAACAGAATAAGTTCTTCATATGATTCTTCGCTAGATATTTTATAACCATATACCAAATCAAAGGAAGGAATAGGGTATATAGGAAATGCGGCTTTTACTTCTTTAAAAAAATCATCCATTACACTTTATTTTTATTTTTCTTTGACAATTGATTACGTTTGTCCAAGCTTGTTCAGATGCTTTCCGGTGTCCTGAATCTCCTCCTTGGTAACATTTGGAGTTAATAGTATCTCGAGCAATTGCATTTTTTAGCCAAGCTGCAGCCTTGATTTTCAACAGCCAACAACAATCTGCGTCCTTACATTTACCCAGTAATGCTGTCTCTATTTTGGCTGCATTAACAGCACTTTGTAACATCCCATGAAATAAACGGGTACAATTTCCAGTTCCTGGACCTGGCTGTGATAAATCATAAGCACCTGCAGAAACTATTACAATTGCTCCTATTACATCGCCAATTGGAAGAGGCCCATCTACGGCTGCAGCTCCTGCGGCAAAAGGAACAGCTCTTGCCATAGCATTTTGACCATTAATATCAAAACTATCAATAGGGCTGTTACCGAGGAACGCATAAAGATTCC
>ENA-OXEC01000131-OXEC01000131.1-human-gut-metagenome-genome-assembly--contig:-NODE-131-length-50742-cov-42.3343_pt1 | contig 50742 bp, 41 predicted proteins | sample MGYA00249351_ERZ652235 | MGnify/ENA primary metagenome ERZ652235 (study PRJEB26925, sample SAMN05826906) | human gut metagenome | biome: ENVO:2100002; feature: ENVO:00000062; material: ENVO:00002003...
CTCCAGATGTTATTTTAATGGCATCAGGTTCAGAAGTAGAACTTATATATAAAGCAGCAGATGAATTAGAAGTTAAAGGAATCGATGCAAGAGTAGTAAGTATTCCGTGTTTCGAATTATTTGATGCACAAGATGAAGATTACAAGGAAAGTGTACTTCCAAACTGTGTAAGAAAGAGAGTTGCAGTTGAAGCATTAACTTCATTTGGATGGCATAAGTATGTAGGTTTAGATGGAGAGATAATCTCACTTGATACATTTGGTGCATCAGGAAATGCAAACGAGCTATTTAAGCAATTCGGATTCACTGTTGATAATGTTGTTGATACAGCAGTTAAGGTTGTTAATAAATAGGAAATTAAAGGCTAAACAAGTTGAAAAAATAATATAATACAAGGTAAGTAACAAAGAGAGTATTTGTATGCTGGAAGCAAGTTCTGCATTTAATAAAATTATTTATTTGCATAGCTTGCTTTCATTAAAATAAATGAAGATATAGTGGAGGTATTTTATGAGTTTACAAATCAATGATATAAAAAATTCAATCATTAATGGTAAGACAGTTCTTGGTATTGAACTTGGATCAACTAGAATTAAGGCAGTTTTGATTAATGAAGATAATGAACCTATTGCTTCAGGAAGTCATGATTGGGAAAATAGATATGTTAATAATATATGGACTTATACATTAGATGATATTTGGAGTGGTCTGCAAGATAGTTATGTTAAGATGTCTGACGATGTTAAACAAAAATATGGAGTTACTATTGAAACAATAGGTGCTATAGGAATCAGTGCTATGATGCATGGATATATGGCTTTCGATAAAGAAGGCGAACTTTTAGTACCATTCCGTACATGGCGTAATACTATTACTGAAAAAGCTTCAGAAGAATTAACAAAGTTATTTAATTATAATATTCCTCAAAGATGGAGTATTGCTCATCTTTATCAAGCAATTTTAAATGGAGAAGAACACGTAGCACATATTGACTTCCAAACAACATTAGCAGGTTATATACATTGGAAACTTACTGGTGAAAAGGTTTTAGGTGTTGGAGAGGCATCGGGAATGTTTCCTATTGATATAGAAACAAAAGATTATAATGCTAATATGGTTAAGCAATTTAATGATCTAATAGTATCTAAAAATCTATCGTTGAAGCTTGAAGATATATTTCCAAAAGTTTTATTGGCAGGTGAAAGTGCTGGGGTTCTTACAGAAGAAGGAGCAAAGCTTCTGGATGTTACAGGAAATTTAAAACCAGGAATTCAACTTTGCCCTCCAGAAGGTGATGCAGGAACAGGGATGGTTGCAACTAATAGTATTGCAAAGCGTACAGGTAATGTTTCAGCAGGAACATCTGTTTTTGCAATGATTGTGCTTGAAAAAGAATTAGCAAAATTACATGAAGAAATTGATTTGGTTACTACACCTACTGGAAACCTAGTAGCTATGGTTCACTGTAATAACTGCACTTCAGATCTTAATGCATGGGTTGGACTTTTCAAAGAGTTTTCTGAGGCATTTGGCATAGAAGTTGATATGAATAAATTATTTGGAACTTTATATAATAAGGCACTTGAGGGTGATTCAGACTGTGGTGGTTTATTAGCATATAATTACTTCTCAGGGGAGCACATAACTGGCTTTGAGGAAGGGCGTCCATTATTTGTTCGTTCACCAGAAAGCAAATTTAACTTGGCAAATTTTATGAGAGTTCATTTGTTTACAGCATTGGGTGCATTAAAAATAGGTTTAGACCTTCTTCTTAAAGAAGAAGGAGTAAAACTTGATCAAATTTTAGGTCATGGTGGATTGTTTAAGACTAAGGATGTTGGACAAAAGATTATGGCAGCAGCTATAGATGCTCCAGTTTCAGTTATGGAGACTGCTGGAGAAGGTGGTGCATGGGGAATTGCATTACTTGCATCATATATGCTTAATAAGTCTGAAGATGAAACATTAGAAGAGTATCTTACAGGCAAAGTATTTGCAGGAAAAATGGGAACAAAGATTGACCCAAATCCAGAAGATGTTGAAGGATTTAATGAATTCATCAAACATTATACTAATGGGCTTGCCATTGAAAGAGCTGCAATAGATAATTTTTAATGTTAAAAAATATCTATTAGAATAATTGATAATTTTATTAAAATTAATAGTATAAATAAGTTAACCTCTTTAAATTAAAATATAGCATATAAACTGTCTTGAAATAGGAAATAATTTTCATATTTCAAGACAGTTTTTTATTTTTATATATTCTAAAAAAGTGTTAAGAATTTCGATAGTTTTCAAAAGAATTTTCTATAGAGTATGTACCATGAAAACCTTATAATAATCATTGTAAACGATGTAAAACATTTATATTTATTAAATGAATATGGAGGGGTTAAAAATGAAAAAGATTAAGAAATTATTACCACTAGTAATGGTGACAAGTATGATTGCAGCTACAATTGCTGGATGTGGTGGATCATCAGGAGGAAATGCAGGTGCTACTTCAGAAGGTGGAAGTGAATCTGCAGAGGTTTTAATTGGATCTGCTATTTATAAATTTGATGATACTTTTATGACAGGTGTTCGTTCAGCAATGGAAGGACAAGCTAAAGAAAAATCTGCTACTCTTGAATTAGTAGATTCTCAAAATAAGCAACCTACTCAAAATGAGCAAGTAGATACATTCATAACAAAAGGTGTAAATGCTTTAGCAATAAACCCAGTTGATAGAACAGCAGCAGGCCCTATTATTGAAAAAGCAAAAGCAAAAGAATTACCTATAGTATTTTTAAACCGTGAACCAGAAAAAACAGACATGGATTCATATGATAAGGTTTGGTATGTTGGAGCAAAAGCTGAGCAATCAGGTACATTATCAGGTCAAATAATAGCTGATTATTTCAAAGCTCATAAAGAAGCAGATAAGAATGGTGATGGCATTATTCAATATGTAATGTTACAAGGTGAACCAGGACATCAGGATGCTACATTACGTACAGAATATTCTATAAAAGCTATAGAAGAGGCTGGATATAAGACAGAAAAACTTGCAGCAGATACAGCAATGTGGGATAAAGCAAAAGCTACAGATCTTATGAAAGCATTCATAACTGGACAAGGATTAGATAAAATTGAAGCTGTTCTTTGTAATAATGATGATATGGCATTAGGTGCAGTTGAAGCACTTAAAGCAGAAGGCTACAACAAAGGTGATTCTTCTAAATATATTCCAGTAGTTGGTGTTGATGCAACTGCACCAGCATTGCAAGCAATGAAAGATGGATCACTTCTTGGAACTGTATTAAATGATGCAGAAAACCAAGGTAAAGCAACAATAAACATAGCTAGTGCAGCAGCACAAGGTAAAGAAATTAATGAAGCGAATGTTGGATACCCAATAACTGATGGAAAATATGTTTGGATTGACTATGTAAAAGTTACTCAAGATAATTATCAAGATTATATGAAATAATGCCCATAATATATCAATCATATATGTAAAATTTTATAGGGATGCAAATTCATTACGCATCCCTAATTTCTTGAAATAAGGAGGCGTGCTTCATGAGTGTGGAATATATATTGGAAATGAATAATATAACCAAAGTATTTCCAGGTGTAAAGGCATTGGACAATGTAACTTTAAAAGTAAAAAAAGGAAGCGTACATGCACTTATGGGTGAAAATGGTGCGGGAAAATCAACTTTAATGAAGTGTCTTTTTGGAGTGTACGAAGAAGATGGCGGAGAAATTATATTGGATGGGAAAAAAGAAGTAATAAAGAGTTCAAAACAAGCATTGGATTTAGGAATATCAATGATACATCAAGAATTGCATCCAATTAGATATAGGCCAGTAATGGAAAATATTTGGCTTGGAAGATTTCCCATGAAGGGGATCGCTGTAGATAGAAGGACAATGATAAAAAAGACAGAAGAGTTATTTAAAGAAGTTGATCTAGATATTAATCCAGAAGTATTGGCTGGAAGTTTATCATCATCGACTTTACAATTAGTTGAAATAGCTAAAGCAGTAAGTTATAACTCAAAAATAATAATAATGGACGAGCCAACATCATCATTAACTATTAATGAAACTGAACACTTATTTAAAATTATAAAAAAACTTCAAGAAAAAGGATGTGCGATTATATATATTTCACATAAGATGGAAGAAATTTTAAAAATATCAGATGAAGTGACAATAATGAGAGATGGACAGTATGTTGGAACTTGGGCAGCTAAAGAATTAACAACAGATTTAATAATAAATCGTATGGTTGGTCGTGATATGACAAATAGATTTCCAGTAAAAGATTATAAAACAAGTAAAGATGTGATTTTGAAAGTAAACGATCTTTGTTCGGATAATCCAAAATCGTTTCAGAATATAAATTTTGAACTGTATAAAGGAGAAATTTTAGGCATTGGTGGTCTTGTTGGAGCTCAAAGGACTGAATTAGTAGAGGCTTTGTTTGGACTTCATACAATACAATCTGGAACAATAGAAAAAGAAGGTAAGTTAATAAAAATTAAGTCTGTAAAAGATGCAAAGAATTATGGATTTGCACTTTTAACTGAGGAAAGAAGAGCAACTGGAATATTTGGAATTCTTTCAGTATTAGATAATACTGTAATTGCAAATCAAAAGGATTATGCTAAATTTGGTGTTTTAAATGATAATAAAAGATATGAAGCATCTAAGAAATCTAATGAAGATTTAAAAACTAAAACTCCAAATCTGGAAGAAAAGATTCAGAATCTTTCTGGTGGAAATCAGCAAAAGGTTTTAATTGCACGTTGGCTTCTTACGAGTCCAGATATCCTTATATTGGATGAACCTACAAGAGGAATTGATGTAGGTGCAAAATATGAAATATATTCTATAATGCGAGAATTGGCTAGAAAAGGTAAATCTATAATAATGATATCTTCTGAAATGCCAGAATTAATAGGAATGTCTGACCGTATTATGGTTATGTGTGAAGGTAGGGTAACAGGAATTTTAGATCATGATGAAGCTGATCAAGTAAAAATCATGAATTATTCTACTCAATTTAGGAAGTAAATATCAAATTTGAGAAAGTGGGGTATATATATGCAACAAGGAAAATTAATTTCACGTAAAAGCTATGCTAATATATTTTTAGGTATTGGTGTATTTCTTTTAATTTTCGGAATTATTCTAAATTTTATTTTAAATCCAAAGGTATTTTATGATTTACCTATTTACATAATGGGGGTAGGCATAATAGGATTAATTTATGGAATTAGGCAATTTGTAGATAAAAAAAATCAGAATGTGGATATAGAGATTTCATCAAAAACTGTAAAAAACTTTTTAACTAATAATGCAATTATATTAGCACTATTACTACTTGTAGTTGTAATAATGATAATTCAACCTCGTTTTATGCAATATGAAGTAATGTTAGATATTTTAACACAATCTTCAACTAAAATGATAATAGCACTTGGAATTTGTTTTACATTATTAATTGCAGGAACTGACCTTTCAGCAGGACGTATGGTAGGACTCGCTGCTGTAATATCTACATCAATGTTACAAACTTCAGATTATGCAAATAGATTTTTCCCTAACATGCCTCAATTAACAGTTATAATCCCTATATTGGCTGGAATATTTGCATGTATGTTATTTGGACTTCTGAACGGTTTTTTAGTAGCCAAATATGATATGCATCCTTTTATTGCAACTTTAGCAGTACAAGTTATTGTTTATGGTATATGTTCTTTATATTTTGATATGCCACCTAATAAATCTCAACCAATTGGAGGAATTCGCCCAGATTTTATAGCACTTGGACAAACAAAGTTATTCCAAGTTGGAAGTTTTCCAGGAATATCAATTTTAGTTCCTATAGCTATATTCTTTATAATATTGGTTTGGTTTATTTTAAACAAAACTGTTTTTGGAAAGAATGTTTATGCTATTGGTGGAAATCGTGAAGCAGCAGTAGTTTCAGGGGTTAATGTATTTGCTACTGTTATGGGAATATTCGTATTTGCATCATTATTATATGGTGTAGGAGGAATACTTGAAGCTGCTAGAACTGCAGGAGCAACTAATAACTATGGTAATGGATATGAGTTAGATGCAATCGCCGCATGCGTTGTTGGAGGCGTTTCATTAAATGGTGGTGTTGGTAAAGTTTCAGGAATTGTAAGTGGTGTATTGATATTCACAGTTATTCAATATGGATTACAATTTATAGCTGTAAGTCCAATGTGGCAGCAAGTTATTAAAGGTGTCATAATTGCTGTAGCAGTTGCTATTGATTTATCAAAATATAGAAAAAGATAAACTTTGAAATATACTTTAAAGGGAATGCTCGAAATATATATAGATTTGAGTATTCTCTTTTCAACTGTATTATACTTTTATAGAAAAGCAAAAAATGGATGAAGATTATTTTATATGCTATAATTAATTCAAGATATTTGAAATAATTAATTAGCTATAAGATAAGGTGGGATAAAATGAGCTTATATAAAATTATTATTGTGGATGATGAGGAAGAAATAAGATTAGGAATAATAAAGAAAATAGATTGGAAGAGCTATGGATTTCAAATAATTGGAGAAGCGGAAAATGGACAGGAAGCCCTTGAAAAAGCAGAAAAACTGCAGCCAGATATAATAATGACTGATATTAGAATGCCTTTTATGGATGGGTTGGAATTAGGAAAGAAATTGTCTGAAGTCATGCCATCATCTAAAATAATAGTGTTTTCTGGATGTGATGATTTTGAATACGCACAAAAAGCTATTAGACTTAATGTAATCGAATACGTACTTAAACCAATTAATTCTGTTGAGTTGATTGAAATGTTGAAAAGATTAAAAATAATGTTAGATAAAGAATATAATGAAAAAAGAAATATTGAGATTTTACAGCAGCACTATATTGAAAGTATTCCAGTTATAAGAGAGCAGTTTCTAGTAGGCGCAATTGAGGGAAGAGTAAGTGAAGATGAATGGAAAAATAAATTATTTAAGCTAAAGATAGATCTTGAATTACCATATTTCGTAGTGGGGATAATTCATTTGGATTCAGAACAATTAGATGACACTGAATTTAAAGAGAATAAAGATTTACTTCAGATATCCATAAAAAAAGTTTTAGAAGAAGTTATGGAGAAATGCTGTAGCTTCATAAGTTTCTTGTATTTGGATAAGGTTATTGTAATCGGTAACTTTAATGGAAATGAAGAGATAAAGAATTTCATAAATTCCCTAGATGAAGTATGTAGAAGCTTTAAGAGGATTGTAGGGCTAAATATATCAGTAGGCGTTGGAAAAATGTATGATTCGTTTGAAAAAATAAGTATATCTTATAAAGAAGCACAAAGCGCCTTAGAGTATAGAGTAATTTTAGGAAATGGCAAAGCTATATATATTGAAGATATGGAACCGGATACGTCTATACAATTACATCTTGATGAAAATGTAGAAAGATTAATGATCAATACAATAAAAATAGAAAGCAAAGAGGAAATATCAAAAGTTGTAAATAGTTTGTTTAATATTTATGATATATCTATTTTACCATTTAATGAATATAGAATATATATAATGGAAATTATGATTTCACTATTAAAATTAGTGAAATCATATAGTCTAAATTTAGCTGATATATTTGGAAGTAATTTTAATTGCTACACTTATCTTGATAACTTTAACTCAATAACAGAGATAAAAGAGTGGTTTATTGAGAAAAGCTTTAAGATTAATACTTCCATAAAAAATGAAAGAGTAAATTCATCTAAAATAATTATTGAAAAAGCAAAAGAATATATAAAAGAAAACTATATGGATTATGATTTATCAGTAGAAAAGATGTGTAGTAATTTACATGTAAGTCAAACATATTTTTCAACAATATTTAAAAAAGAAACAAATACAAGTTTTGTTAATTTTCTTACAGAAGTAAGACTTGAAGAAGCAGTTAGACTTTTAAATACAACAGATTATAAAACATACATGATAGCAGAAAAGGTTGGATATCCAGAAGCAAATTATTTTAGCTACGTATTCAAAAAGAAATTTGGGATTTCTCCATCTAAGTATAGAAAGAGCTGATATTGTTATGTTTAAATTAATAAATGAGAAGCTACAAGAATTAGATAAGTGGTATAAAAAAAACAGTATGCAAAGAATGATATCAATTTCATTTACAATTATAGCTGTAACTGGAATGATTATGGTTGGAGGAACATTATATTTAAGATTCATACATTCTACAGAAGAAATGGTATCTAAAAATAATGTATTAATGTTAGAACAAGTAAATTTAAATTTGGATAGCTATTTAAGAAGTATGATGAAAATTTCTAATACAACATATTATAGTGTAATAAAGAAAAATGACTTTTCTAAGAATAACGTAAATAAGGAACTAAATTTATTATATGAATCAAACAAAGATTCATTAGTAAGTATCTGCATTTTTTCTGAATATGGACAAGTAGTTTCGGCATCGCCAGTAGCTCAAGTTAAGGATTCTGTTGATCCAAGACAAAGTGAATGGTTTATTAATGCTAAAAATAAAAGTGAAAATTTACATTTCTCAACACCACATGTACAAAATTTATTTATTGACCCTAATTATAAATACAGATGGGTTGTTTCATTAAGTCGTGCTGTTGATATAACTTATAGTGGAAAAATAGCATCTGGTGTTATGCTTGTAGATATGAATTTTACTGGAATAGAACAATTATTTAGAAATGTTAATGTGGGTAATTCTGGATATATATATCTAATTGATAGCGAGGGAGAAATCATATATCATCCAAGGCAACAATTGATATATTCAAATTTAATACAAGAAAATAATATAGTAGCATCAAATTATGAAGATGGGAATCATAAAGAAAAGTTTAATGGAGAAAATAGAGTAGTTACTGTAAAAACGGTGGGATATACTGGGTGGAAAATAGTTTGCGTAACGCCTATGAAGGACATCACATATAGTTATCGTCCTATGGGGATTTTCGTATTATTTGTTATGCTATTTTTAATGACCATTCTTATTTTGCTTAATATGTTTGTATCATCTAGAATAACGAATCCAATTGTGGAGCTAGAAAGAAGTGTGAAGAAATTTGAAAGTGGAGAAAAAAATATAGGTATAAATATTAGTGGATCGTATGAAATTCAACACTTAGGAAAAGCAATTAAGTCAATGGTTGAGCAAATGAATATACTTATGGAAAATATAATTCATGAGCAGGAGTCAAAGAGAAAAAGTGAACTTAATGCACTACAAGCACAAATAAATCCACATTTTTTATATAATACTTTAGATTCTATTGTATGGATGATTGAAAATGAGAATTATGATGGGGCTATAATTATGGTAACAGCTCTTGCAAGATTGTTTAGAATAAGCTTGAGTAAAGGGAAAAATGTAATACCATTAAGCGATGAAATAGAACATGTACGTAATTATCTAACAATACAAAATATACGTTATAAAAATAAGTTTACTTATAAAATTGAATGTGAAGAGGAGACTCTTAATTTAGCAAGTATCAAGCTTGTTATTCAACCATTAGTTGAAAATGCTATTAAGCATGGAATGGAATTTATGGATGGAGACGGCGAGATAATAGTTAAGTCTTATATTGAAAATGAAGAATTATTTATTGATGTTATAGATAATGGACTTGGAATGCCACAAGAAACAGCAGAACAAATTTTGAGAGGTGAAAAAAAATTAAAGGGAAAAGGTTCAGGAATTGGGCTAAAGAATGTTAATGAACGTATTCAAATTTATTTTGGAAAAATATATGGACTACAAATATATAGTGAACCAGATGAAGGGACAACAATTAGAATTCATATTCCAATTTTAAAGTATTCAGAAGAATTGAATAAAGAGGTGAAAAGAGAATGACAAAAGTTAGAAGAAGAAACCTCACTATTTTATTTGTAATGTTAAGCATATCTTTTTTGCTTTTAATAATAGAACTTTTGATAGATAAAAAGGAAATAAAAACCTATGAAATATCAGTAATAACAAGTGGAAAAAGTGATGAAAGCTGGATGTTAATGAAGGAAGGCGCAGAACAAGCAGCGACAGAGATGAATGCAAACATAAGATTTATTACTTTATCTAATGACGATTTATTAAAGGAACAAAAAGAAGTCATACAAAGAGAGATTAAAAATGGAGCAGATGGAATATTAATTTCTCCAATAAATTCAAAAGAGATTGGTGAAACAATAGATAGCATACAAAAAAAAATACCAATAGTCTTTGTAGAATCAGTGGTTGATACTAAAAATAAAACAAGTATAGTTACATGTGATAATTATAATCTTGGAGAAAAGATAGCACAGGAGATACTTAAAGATGAAAGAGATAATGAGAAAATTGCTATAATTACTGATAACTTAGAAAAAACAAGTTCAGAGGAGAGATATAATGGCTTTATGAGTATTATGGATAAAACAAATAATGAACTTATGATTTGGGAGTTAGATCAGAGTAAAGAAAGTGATTATTATAAGCAAATAGCACAGTTTATAAGATGGAATTCTGTAGATATAATAGTTACCTTTGATACTCCTATATTAGAGACTACAGCTCAAGTTAAAAAGGATATGATGGTTGGAAATGAAAACTTAAAAAATACTAGAATTTTTGGTTCAGGAAATACAAGTAAAGTAATATCATTTTTAGAGGATGGAATAGTAAATGGATCTGCAATGCAGAATGAGTTTAATATTGGTTATATAGGGGTAAAAAGAGCTATTGGAATGAAAATTGGAGAAAGCCAACAAGTAGATAAAATTGAGTCAACTATAATAACTAATGAAAATATGTACTCAAAAGAAAATCAAAGAATATTATTTTTATTTATTAGATGATGCTAGGAGGATGAGAAAGCTGTGAATAAGTGGATTAAAAATTTATTATTTATATTAATAATAATCTCTATCTATAACCTATTTGAAGGATGCAGCATAAATAGTAATGAAACTAAAGAAATAAAAATAGGAATAACATTATATAAGCAAGAAGATCCATTTATATCATTTGTTGCAGAGGCAATAGAAGAATGTGCCAAAGAAAAAGAAATTAAGGGTAATTATAAAATAACTGTTAATATAGTGGATGCAAAAGGGAACTTAACAACACAAAATAACCAGGTAGATAAATTTATAAGTCAAGATTATGATGTTATATGTGTAAATATTGTAGATAGAACAGCAGCATCTACAATTATTAACAAGGCTAAAGATGCAGATATACCACTAATATTTTTTAATAGAGAACCAGTAGAGGAAGATATGCAGCTGTGGAACAAAGTATATTATGTTGGTGCAGATGCTGAGGAATCAGGGAGGCTTCAAGGTGAAATATTTGTAGATGAATATAAAAATAATAAAAGTTTTATAGATAAAAATGGAGATGGGAAAATTCAATATGTTATGTTAGAAGGAGAACCAGAACATCAAGATTCATTAATCAGAACAGATTGTTGTATAAAGACAATAGTAAATAATGATATTGAAGTAGAAAAACTTGCTGATGATACAGCTAATTGGCAGAATGCACAAGCATATGAAAAAATGACACAATGGATTAATGAATTTGGAAATAATATTGAAGTCGTATTCAGTAATAATGATGATATGGCACTAGGGGCAATACATGCTTTAGAAAATGCCAATATAGATATTAAAAATAGACCTATTGTAATTGGCATAGATGGTATACCTGATGCATTATATCAAATTAAAGATGGGAATATGACTGGAACTGTTTATAATGATTATAAATCACAAGGAAAAGCAATACTCGATATAGCATATTCTTTAGCGATGTTTGGAAATACAGATTATTTGACTAACATTACAAATGAAAATTATGTGAAAACATCATATAAAAAGATAACAAAAGAAAATGTAGATGATTATATAAAAAAATTAAAATAAGAATAGGAATGAGAGATATGGGGGATATAAAAGAAAAGCTTGAGAATTATTCAATAAGAATGAGAAATAAAATTATTTTTAGAATAATAATAATATTCTTTGCAATATTTATGATTATTTCAATTTTTCAAGGTGTTATATTATCAAATAATTTAACGGATATGTATAATGGTCCATATGAAATAAATAGTAAAGTTTTAGCAATGCAAGTGAAGTTGAGAGAAGTAAATATGTATATGTATAGAGCAACTGTAGATATTGCTGTAAAAAATATAGAAAATGCAAATATTGCGTCAGAGGAATTAAAAAAATATTCTGAGGAAGTTCAAAAGCTTTGCAAAAAAGATGATGTATCACAATTAAAGCTTATAAATAACTTTTTATTAGAAATAGAAAAATCAGAAAATGAAAGGCAAAGAGTTATAAATTTCATTGAAAAAGATAATAGTAATTCTGCTTTGCAGATAATGAAAACAACCTACCCTCAATATATAGATTCAGCCAATGATATATTAAGTGAAATTTCAAGAAAGTCTCAAGAAGATGCGGTTGAATTTATAAATATATCCAATAAAAGCAAATATATAATTTTTGCTAGCGAAATTATTTTTGGAATTATCATTTTAATGATTATGATAAAAATAATAAACATATTAAATGATATAACTAATGATGGTATAAACAATGTTATGAAGTTATGTAATAGATTAAAAAATGGAAATTTACAAGCAGATTATTCAAACATTTTAAAAGATGAGATTGGTATCATGACAAATGAATTAAATAAATCAATTGATTTAATTGGTAGTTATATAAAAGATGAAACAAGAATTTTAAGTTTATTAGCTAATGGAGATCTTAATGTTAATGTCAATGAAGAAATAGAATATAGAGGTGATTTTTTTGAGATAAAAGGCGCATTCGAAGCAATAATAGATAGATTAAATACAATATTTAAGAATTTAAAGATTTCTGTTATTAATGTAAATAATAGCTCAGAAGTAATATCACAAAATATAGACTTATTATCTGAAAGAAGTAAAAATGAAGTAGATACAATAAATAGATTTTCAAATTTTATAGAAGGTATAAATAAAAAAGTAGAAGAAACAAATAAAAATTCTATAAATACAAATAATATTACAAATGATTTAAACATTAAAATAAATTTAAGCAATAATAAAATGATGGAAATGTTAAAAGCTATGGAAGAAATAGAACATTCATCTAAAAATATAAAAAATATAATAGAAACAATAAATGAGATAGCAGAGCAAACAAACCTGTTAGCGTTAAATGCAGCAATAGAAGCATCAAGAGCAGGTGAAAGTGGAAAAGGATTCGCTGTAGTTGCAGAAGAAGTAAGGAAGTTAGCAGAAGAAAGTGTGAATGCAGTTAAAGAAACAACAATTCTTATTGAAAAATCAATAAAAGATGTAAGGAAAGGACAAGAATTAGCAGATAATACAGCTAAATCAATAAATGATTTGGTTAATGATGTTGATGAAGTGAAAAATTTAATTGGAAAAATAACGTGTGATACGAATGAACAAGAAGCATTAATAAAAAAAGCTAATAATGAAATAGATGAAATTTCTAAATCCGTACAGCTTAATGCCATTTCTTCAGATGAAATTGCCTCATCAACTAAGGGATTATCAAAAGAATTAAAAGTAATAGAAGTAGAATTGTTAAAGTATAACTTAAAAAGAATAATATATACAAAAAGATAATTCCATATATAGATGGTTTTATGATATAATACAAACAATATAATTAAAAAATTTTTATAAACATAGGATAAATACAATATTATATATAGAAATTTATTATATTATATTAAGGATTTTATGGGTATATATATTGTAAGTATACGGAGGATTAAAATGAATAATGAAATTATAATGGACACATGCATAGATTATAACAATGAAATATTTGATAATGAAGCATGTATGGAAAGAGTTCCATTTAAGATATTAATTGATGGTGAAGAAATTGTAGATAAGGATCTAGAACAATCAGTATTAATAACTAAAATGAAAAATACAAAAAATAAAATAGCCACAGCATGTCCGTCACCGGATGAATTTTTTAAAGCGTTAAAAGAAAAGAAAAATAATTTTGTTGTTACAATTTCAGAGAAGCTTAGTGGATCACATAACAGTGCAATACTGGCAAAATCTATGATGGAAGAAAAGTCTCCAGAAACATTTGTACATGTATTTGATTGCAAAAATGCTACAGCTGGTGCAAGTTTAATAGTATTAAAATTAAAACAGTTAATAGAAGAAAAAATTCATCCAACTGAAATCGTTAAAAGTATAAATGAATATATTGAGGAGACAAAAACATTTTTATTAGCTGAAAGGTTAGATAATCTAGCTAAAAACGGAAGGATAAGCAGTACTAAAGCATTTGTTGGAACACTTCTTAATATTTCGCCTATCATGTGCGATAATGGTGATGGAGAAATAATTTTAAAAGAGCAGGTAAGAGGAAAAAAGAAGGCTTTTAATAGACTTATTGAGATAATTGGAGAAGAGGGTACTGATATTAAAAATAAAGTTATTGGAATAACACATGTAAATGCTAGAGAAAAAGCTGAAAAATTAAAGGAAGAAATTAAAAATAGATATGATTTTAAAGATATCATAATATTTGAAGCAGGTGGTTTAAGTACAATTTATGCTGATGATGGTGGGATTGTAGTATCATTCTAATAGTTTTCTAATAAAACATCTAAGACTATTCTAATAGTTTTAGATGTTTTTTTAACGTATAGGAAAATATAAAATTTTTATTATAGCAAAAGCCTTAAGAATAGATCTATTCTGTAACTTAGATATTCCAATACGTTAAAAAAAATTATAGTCCCGCAAAAGAACCCAAAAGCAAGTTTTGGAACCTTTTTTATTTGTATGTAATGTATTCTGTAATTAAAGGGTTTTATAGTAAAAATATATATGTTAAAATAATAACAAATCTTATCTTGAAGAATTTTCTAAGAGAGAAGATTAAAAAATATAAAACGTTCTGAAATACACAAGGATTAAATCCTAAGAATAAGGCGATATCTTATATTAATATTAAATGAGTATATTTAAAATCTTATCTTGAAAGGATGAGTTTTATGGAAACTAGAATTGCATTGATTGGAATTATAGTTGAAGATATAAATGCAACTGAAAAATTAAATTCAATATTACATGAATATGGAGAATATATAATAGGAAGAATGGGAATTCCTTATAGAGAAAAGAAAATTTCAGTAATAAGCATTGTTGTAGATGCGACTAACGATGTTATAAGTTCATTGTCAGGAAAGCTTGGGATGATTAAAGGCATAAACGTTAAGACAATGTACTCAAAAAGTGGAAAATAAATGATATTTAGTGAGCCTTGTGAAATGTATCCTTGTATTAAGATGTAGTTATTATTAAAATAATTCATTTGTTGTCAGAACGAGTTATACAATTTATTTTAAGAAAGAAGATGTAAAGATGTATAATGTAAAATCAAATGTGGCAACAGAATTTATTAATCATGAGGAGATTTTAGAAACACTCAAATTTGCTGAAGAGAATAAAAGCAATCGTAAGCTGATTGATGAAATTTTAGAAAAAGCAAAAACTTGCAAGGGATTATCCCACAGGGAAGCAGCCGTACTTCTTGAATGTGATTTAGAAGATGAAAATGAAAAGATGTACAAGCTTGCTAAAGAAATAAAACAAAAATTTTATGGAAATAGAATAGTTATGTTTGCACCATTATATCTATCAAATTATTGTGTAAATGGGTGCACATATTGTCCTTATCACCATAAGAATAAGCATATAAGAAGAAAAAAGCTTACACAAGAAGAAATTGAAAAAGAAGTAGTAGCTCTTCAAGATATGGGACATAAAAGATTAGCACTAGAAACTGGAGAAGATCCAGTAAATAATCCTATAGAATATGTTTTAGAGAGTATAAAAACAATTTATGGTATAAAGCATAAAAATGGTGCTATAAGAAGAGTTAACGTAAACATTGCAGCTACAACAGTTGAAAATTATACTAAACTTAAGGAAGCTGGAATTGGAACATATATATTATTTCAAGAAACTTATAATAAAGAGGCCTATGAAGAGCTTCATCCAACAGGCCCAAAGCATGACTATGCTTATCATACAGAAGCTATGGATAGAGCTATGGATGGCGGAATTGATGATGTAGGGTGTGGAGTTTTATTTGGTTTAAATTTATATAGATATGACTTTATTGGGCTTTTAATGCACGCAGAGCATTTGGAAGCTTCTAAGGGAGTAGGACCACATACTATAAGTGTACCAAGAATAAGACCAGCAGATGATATAAATCCAGATGAATTTACAAATGCTATTTCAGATGATATTTTTGCTAAGATTGTTGCTGTACTTAGAATAGCTGTACCATATACAGGACTTATAGTTTCTACAAGAGAATCTAAAAAGACTAGAGAAAGAGTTTTAGAACTTGGAGTATCTCAAATAAGTGGTGGTTCATCAACAAGTGTTGGCGGTTATGTTGAAAAAGAAGAAGAAGAGGATAATTCAGCACAATTTGATGTGAATGATAATAGAACATTAGATGAGATAGTTAATTGGCTTCTTGAACTTGGATATATGCCAAGCTTTTGCACAGCATGTTATAGAGAAGGAAGAACAGGGGACAGGTTTATGAGTCTCGTTAAGTCAGGCCAAATAGCAAACTGCTGTCAGCCTAATGCATTAATGACGTTAAAAGAATACTTAGAAGATTATGCGAGTGAAATTACAAGAAAAAATGGCGAAAAACTAATAAAAGAAGAAGTTGATAAAATACCAAATGAAAAAGTAAGAAAAGTAGTTTTAGAACATCTTCATGATTTACATGAAGGACAACGTGACTTCAGATTCTAAAAAATATGATTAAAATAGGAGTAATAAGATTTATTCAAAATCTTATTACTCCTATTACTATATTATATTTTTAGAATAACCGCATTTATTTTCAGAAGTGTTCTTTGTATTCGTAATAGTATCAATAGTATCACTTTCTAATTTATCAGAAATATTTCTATACTTATTTTGCAAAGTTAACATTTTGATAACTTCAACAAAATCTTTATAATCAATCATATCATTATCTAATAATGTATCCAGGGATTTTGTAAAATCTTTAGTATCAGATGATGAGAGTTTATTACCATGCTTTTTCATTATAGAAATAATGTCTAACTTACCATTACCTTTATAATCGTTACCTGTTATATTCATATCAAGTACTTTTTCAATTGTAGCCAAAGCTGATTTAACTTCTTCAGATAATTTATCACTTGAATTTGATTGAAGAAATGAATTTCTGACTGCTTCAAATTGAGCATTAAAACCAAAAACAGAATTAGTTGTATTTGTTTTTTTTTCGAGATGTGCTAGAAATAATATTATCAATTTTTGCTATTTCCATATAAAAAGCTTCTTTCAAAAACATGTTAATCTGGGTATTTATTTATCGATTATACTGATAAGAAATTTATACACTTAATAATAATTTTTACTAAATAATTTATTTGAATTTAAATAAATTATTGCTATAATAAACCTTAAGGCAATTTATATACTTAATAGAATAATTTTACATAAGTATATGGGGAGGTAACTATGAGTAGTTTACAATGTATAATGGAATATAATAAAGAATTCGTGAATAATAAGCAATATGAGAAATATGTGACTGATAAGATTCCTAAAAAGAAAATGGCCATATTATCGTGTATGGATACAAGACTTACAGAGCTTTTACCTAAAGCTATGAATATAAAAAATGGTGATGCTAAAATCATTAAAGATGCAGGAGCAACTATCATGCATCCATTTGGTGGAGTAATGAGAAGCATATTAGTGGCAGTTTATGAATTTGGAGCTGAAGATGTATTTGTAATTGGACACCATAACTGTGGCATGAGCAATTTAGATACAAAGAGCCTTATTGATAAAATTAAAAATAGAGGAATAAAAGAAGATACATTTGATATTCTAAAGTATGCAGGAATTGATGTGGAGGGGTGGCTTTATGGTTTTTCATGTGCAGAAGAATCAATAAGAGAAAGTGTTAAAATGATAAAAAATCATCCGTTATTTCCAAAAGACGTAAGAGTGCATGGACTAATTATTTCTCCGGAAACAGGAAAATTAGATATTATTATAAATGGTGATGAAAATAAATAAAGGATGTACTAAGTTTATAGGATAATACTCGAAAAGAAGCTCTCATGTTATGCTCGATTGCTACAAAAAATAAGCTAAGAATTCAAACATGCAGACTTGCATCTACAACTGTTTGCTCCAATGTAAAATTGGACAAACAATTGTGGAACAAGTCTACATGCAAGAATTCTAAAGCTCATTTTTTGAATGCGATTCTCCGCACAACAAGAGAACTTCTTTTCTTTGTTTCATCTAAATTATAGTATCAATGTTATGTTGTTATAAATATAATCATATTAAGATTAAAAAATAGTTATTTATAGATGTTAAAGATTTAAAAACTTAATATCTTATCCTTAAAAAAATGGCATATCATATATTGGATTTCGGTTGTTATACACTAAACTCTGATTCTACATCCTATATTTAAATTAATGATTAAAGAAGTTTATAAAATTTATAGCAATGTTAGATAAGTATTTATTCTTGTTCCATATAAGTACTGGACGTGATTCTAAAGTTGGGTTGATAATTTTTTTTACAACTAAATTCAAATCAGATATTATATTAGAAGCTGTAAAAGGAAGGATGGATATTCCAATTCCAGCTTCAGTTAGCTCTAAATTTCTGCTATTTCTATCAAATAAAGTTACACCTAATTCTTCTTCTAAAAGTTTTAATTGTTGACTAAGAGGTGGTTGAGAAATGTTTAATTTTTTTGCAGCAGCAGTTATTTGCCCCTCTTCTGCAATAGCCATAAAATATTTAATTTGTCTTATATCCATCATAGATCTCCTGTTAATTCATATGTTTTTCATATAAATCTATTCAATTTAAATATTTTTAATATGAATTCAATATTGATATAATAATAAAAGATAAGTACAAAAATATCAATAAATAGAAAATATATATTTAAGAAAAGAAGGATAAAAATGAATAAAAAGTATATTAGATTATTTGGGGCAGGACATTTGATTACAGATATATATCAGGGAGCACTACCAGCTATGCTGCCGTTTCTTATATCTGAAAAACATTTTAGCTATGCAACAGCAGCTTTTTTAATTTTTGCAGCAAATGCAAGTTCATCAATAATTCAACCAGTATTTGGAGTTTATGCGGATAAAATTTCACTTCCTTGGGCCCTTGGAGTTGGAGTATTATTAGGAGGTATTGGACTTGGACTTGTAGGAATAGTGCAAAATTATTATTTGATAATCTTATTAGTTGCATTAAGTGGTATAGGACTAGCCTTATTCCATCCAGAAGGAGCAAGGCTTACAAATAGATTCGCAGGTGAAAATAAAACATCTGCAGTTAGTATATTTGCAGCTGGTGGTAATATAGGTTTTGCAGTAGGACCAATACTTACTACAACTATGGTGTTAGCTTTGGGATTAAAAGGAACTTTAATTTTATGTATTCCAGCAGTAGTTATGGGTGGAATTCTCTTATATGAATCAAAGACCTTTTCCAATGAAGCTAGTTCGGATAAAGAGTTAGATAATATTGATAAAAAAGAAGAAGTAGATGAGTGGGGAGCTTTTGGAAGATTGACTTTGACATTACTTTGTAGATCGACAGTTTTCTTTGGTCTTAATACTTTTTTAACATTATACTATATGAATATTTTAAAACAATCTGAAGTGCAAGGAAGTATTGCTTTATCTACACTTATAGTTGTTGGTGCGGTTGGAACATTGTTTGCAGGAAAGCTTTCTATTAAAATTGGAAATAAGAAATTAATAATAATAGGATATTCTTGTTTATTACCACTATTAATTCTATTTTTAAATATTAAGAATCCTATATTAGCAACTATAATTTTAATCCCACTAGGATTTTTCTTATATATGCCATATAGTCCTATGGTTGCACTTGGACAAAAATATTTACCTAATCATCTTGGATTAGCTTCAGGGATAACACTTGGATTAGGTGTAACAATGGGAGGACTTGTGTCTCCAATACTAGGTTATGTTTCCGATACTCATGGAATACACGCTGCTCTTTCTTGCTTAATAGTAATGCCGATAATAGCGGTAGTACTTGCAAGAAAACTTCCAGTAAAAGAAGCAGATTTAAAAAATAATGCAAGTCAAGTAGTTTCTGAAAATTAAATATAGTAACATAAAAAAAACGCTATATCAATAAGAATATTATTAATTGATATAGCGGTTTTTTATGTTATTATAGTTGATTTATATATTTTTTTATTATAGAAACAGAGTTATTAAATAAATCTTGCTCTTCATCATTTAAATGTAATTCAACAATTTCAGAAATTCCATTTCTATTAATAATAGCAGGCACACCTATGAAAACATCATTTATGCCATATTCACCTTCTAGAAATGCTGACACAGGAATTACTTTTCTTTCATCATTTAAAATTGATTTTATAATATCAACAGTGGTGGCAGCAATTCCATAGTTTGTAGTGCCTTTTACATCTGCGATTTTCCATCCAGATTTCTTTATTTCTTCTAAGATTTCATCTGGATTAAATCCATCAAGACGTTCTTTATTATCTACTAAGATATCATCAAATTGTTTACCACCAATGCTTGCAGTGCTCCAAGGGATAAATTGAGAGTCACCATGTTCACCAATTGTGTATGCTTGAACGCTTCTAGCTTCAACACCAATTAAATCTGCGAGTAGTACTTTTAATCTTGCAGAGTCTAAAGCAGTACCAGTTCCAATTATCTTATTTTTAGGTAATCCAGATAACTTATAAACATAATAACTTATTATATCAACTGGATTTGTAACAATTACAAAATAACCATTAAATCCACTTTTCATAATTGGATCTACAATTGATTTAGTAATCTTTTTAGCAGTAGAAAGCATATCAAGTCTTGTCTGACCTTTTATAAGTGGTGCAGCTGCAGTAATTACAACTATGTCAGCATCATAGCATTCTGAGTATTCGCCACATTTTATTTTTATAGATGAATTTGAATACCCTGTACAGTGCTTTAAATCTAGAACCTCACTTTCAGCTTTAGCTTTATTAATATCAATCATTAAAAGCTCATCACATATACCCTGAAGTATAATATCAAAAGCTATAGATGTTCCAACTGCGCCAGCGCCAATAACAGCTACTTTATTTATCTTCATAAATGTTTACCTCAATTCTACAAAAATTTTTAATATAATATAAACTTATAAATTAATAATATACCATATATTTAAAGGATTCAAATATTACAATTAATACTTTTTAATATTAATTTTTACTATGAATAGACGTTTAATAATTTAATATTTTATTAGTAAAATTAAATTATTAAAGGTGTTATTTAAATATAAGCTTGTAGTTTAATAAAAAAAATACCTATACTATTAATTAAAGTGATAGGTATTTTTTGTTTAAATATATTTATTTTTTATAGCGTAGAAAATTTATATATTGTAGTATGATTGTATTCCTCATTAGCTTTAAGTAGTGGTGAAGCAAAGTTATTATTATTTATAGCATTAGGAACAAATTGAGTTTCAAGACATACACCACTTCTTTTCACATAAGGAGTATTATTTTTCCCAATAGAAGTGCCTTTACCATCAAGGAAGTTAGCACTATAAAATTGTACGCCAGGACTAGTAGTATACATATCCATAACTCTGCCTTTAGATTTATCAATTAATTTAGCTGACAGTTTTGAAATATCTCCATTTGAATTTAATATCCAGTTATGATCATATCCACATCCAAATTTAATTTGCTCATAATCAGAATTTATATCTTTTCCAATATTTTTTGAACTTATAAAATCCATAGGTGTATCAGAAACATTTCCAATTTCTCCAGTAGGGATTGAGAATTCATCATTTACTGTGAAAGTATCAGCAGCAATCATCAATTCGTGATCAAGTATAGTTCCGGATGCATGTCCACCAAGATTAAAATATGAATGATTAGTAAGGTTAACAATTGTATCAGAATCACTAATTGCATGATAATGTATTTCTAGAGAATTATCATCAGTTAATGTGTAAATAACAGTAACATTTAAATTACCAGGATATCCTTCTTCGCCATCTTTACTAAAATAAGATAACTTTAATTGATTATATTCATTACTTAATATTTCAGCATTCCAAATAACTTTATCAAATCCTTTTGTTCCACCATGAAGGTGATTAGGACCATCATTTATCACTAACGAATACTCTTTATCATTAAGAGTAAATTTACCATTCTGAATTCTATTGCCACAACGACCAATTAAAGCACCGAAAAATTTATCACCATTTTCATAAGACTCAATAGTATCATAACCTAGTACAATATCATCAAAATTTCCTTCTTTATCAGGGGCAGTAAGAGAAACTATAGTTCCTCCATAGGTAGAAATTTCAGCTTTCATTCCAGATTTATTTGTTATAGTAAAAATGTTTACATTAACGTTATCTTTAGTTTTTCCAAACTCTCTTTTTATTATAGACATAAAATTAGCCTCCTTAAATCAACTGCTTTATATTTTGAATATATTTCTGTAGGTATATTTTTTAGTGTATTAAACTATGTATACAGACATGTATGTACAAGATGTGCATACTTATATTATAATATAGTAATTATAGATAAACAACTGTGAAATATTAAATTTGTAATATTATATATAAGGAGAATAATATCAACAGATTAATTTTTTTATATGTAAAATATATATTAATTATTGTTGAGTGTACTTTATTGAAATAGCATATTAAATTTGGTATTATATATTTATGAAACGTTTAATATTGGAGGTAATTATGGCAACAATAAAAGAAATAGCAAAAGAAAGTGGAGTATCTATTGCTACAGTATCTAATATTATTCATGGTAAGCCAGGAGCAAGTGATGAAACTAGAAAAAAAGTGCTAGAAACAATAAAAAGGCTTAATTATACTCCAAATGTAATAGCACAAAATTTGAAACAAAAGAAAAACAGGACTATTGGAATAATAACAGAAGATTTAACAGTATTTAATACACCTAGTATTGTTGATGGAATTAATGAGTATTGTGATGATCATAATTATCAATTTGTTCTTGGAAATTTAAGATTATATCAGAAATATAATAAAAAGTTTTATACAGAAAATAAATATTATAAGCATGTAGAAGAAGAGTTTAAAATGATGAAATCAAAACAAGTTGAGGGAATAATATATATAGGGTGCCATTGTAGAGAGATAAAATGCATTCCTTATGATTTAGGCATACCGATTGTAACTGCTTATGTATTTGATCAAGATAAAAATTTTACATCTGTAATATTTAATGATGAACAAGGAGCATATGATGCAACGGAAAAGCTTATAAAAGCGGGACATACCAAAATTGGAGTAATTGCTGGAATTAAAGAAAGCATACATACACAAGAAAGATTACTTGGATATCAGAGAGCACTGTATGATAATCAAATTTTATTTAATCCAAGATTAATTTTATATGGTGATTGGGATAGGGAGTCTGGAAGAAAAATAAGCAAAGAATTAATAAAATTAGGTGTAACAGCTATTTTTTCAATGAATGATATGATGGCAGGCGGCGTCTATGATTATTTAGAAAGTATTGAAAAAAGAGTAGGTAAAGATATTTCTCTTATTGGATTTGATAATAGAGAAATAAGTACAGCGTATAATCCTATGCTATCTACAATGGAATTGCCTTTATATGATATAGGAAAAAAATCTGCTCAGTTATTAATAAATTCAATAGAAAATGAAAATGAGAAAATAAATCATGATATATATAAAATAAATTGTAATTTAGCAGAAAGAAAATCCATATTTCATTTAAAACTTACAAAAACGTTTAATTAAGTAAAAAATACAATAAAATAAGCATACTAAAGAAAAATAGAGAGAATAAGAGAGAATGGATTATAATATTAATAAATAGCCAAATATAAGAATTTATTAATTTATAAATATATAGTATAAAATACTTAGAAAACATTTACAAAAGCTATAAAATTAAGGGATTGGCAATGAATAAATCTATTGATAGTAAAGTAATAACAATATTTTTAATGAAATTGCTTATTATTTTGGGAATTTTGTAAAACGTTTTATTAAAAATTAAAAGGAGTGGAGCTTTATGAAAATTAATAAAATATTGAAAGTGATAGCAGCTACATCGGCAGTAGCGATGTTAAGTGTATCTATGTTTGCTGGATGTGGGAAGAAAGCGGATGAATCATCAGGAAATAGTGGACAAACAACTATTAAATTCTGCATGTGGGGAAGCATGAATGAGAAATATAATTTTATAAAATCATTTGAAGAAAAAAATCCAGATATAAAAGTTGATTTAATGATAATACCAGAAGATAGTTATTCAGAAAAAATTAATTCTATGATAGCAGGGAATAGTGCACCAGATGTTATATTATCTTGGGAATGTGATATAAATAGATTTGCTAAAAATGGTGCAATAGTCCAATTAGATGATTATATGAAGGAATCAGGACTGGATGTAGGTGGCTTGATACCAGCTGTTCAAGATATGACTAAAATGAATAATGGAACATATGGACTTCCTTGGAGTTATGCATCAGAAATACTATATTATAATAAAGATTTATTTGATGCAGCTGGTGTAGAATATCCAAATGATGAGTGGACTTGGGAAGATTTCAGAGATGCAGCAAATAAATTAACAATTAGAGATGGAGATAATGTGACTCAATGGGGGGCAAACTCAATTGATTTTCCAGGGATATGGTACTCACAAATGGGACAAGCTGGTGATGAAATTGTAACTTCAGATGGAGTATTATCACTTGGAGATGGAGCTAAAAAAGCATTACAATTTGAATATGATCTTATAAATGTTGACAAAGTAGTACCTGCACCATCTGCTACTTCAGGAAATGGAATCGATTTATTCACATCTGGAAAAGCAGCTATGAATAGAGGTGGAAGTTGGTTAATTAAAACTTATGCTGAAATAAAGGACTTTAATTGGGATATAGCAGTGCTTCCAAAAGACAAACAATCTTATTCATCATTACACACAGGATTCTTCTCAATATCTAATAGCAGTAAAAATAAAGATGCAGCATGGAAATTTATAAATTATTGTATGGGTGAAGAAGGTCAAGAAATGATATCTAAGGCAACTAATAATCCATCATGTGTAAAAGAATATATGGCTCAAGGACATTACAAATATGAAGGCCAAAATGGGCCAACCAATTGGGAGGTTATAGATAAAACAGCTGAGTTCGCTAAGTTTGGATATGTATTAACACCTCCTGGTCTTACAAATAAATTAGTTGATAAATTTAATTCAGCAGCAGCAGGACAAGTAGATATAGATACAGCATTAAAAGAATCACAAAAGGAAATAGAAACTGTAAGTAATCAATAATTTTATGAAAGGAAATTACTTATTAGATGCTTATGCTATCTAATAAGTAGTTCCTAAATAATCTAACATATGGAGGGATGTAGATGATGTCGTCAAAGCCAAATAATAATATATTGAGTAGTCAGAAGAATTTTGTTGAGAATATCAAAAAAAAGATTAGTGCAACATGGGCTTTAAAATTAAGTAGAAGCGCTAGAGATAATATAACTGCATATGCATTTTTGTCACCTTGGATTATAGGGTTTTTATTATTTTCTGGGGTACCTATCTTAGCGTGTTTTGGATTGAGTTTAACTAAGTGGGATTTAGTAGGAAGCCCTGAATTTATCAAATTTCAAAATTATATAGAAATGTTTTCGGCGGATTCAACATTTTGGAATACTTTAAAAGTGACTGTTATATTTACGTTTTTTGGTGTGCTAATATCAGTATCTTGGGCATTATTTTTAGCAAGTTTATTAAATATGAAAGCAAAAGGAATGAGAATATTTCAATTCTTATACTTTATTCCAGCAGTTATGCCAAGTGTTGTTATGGCATTTATATTTCAATTAATGTTTAATAAAGAAATTGGTATTATAAATTATATGTTATCTTTAATAGGAATAAATGGACCGAACTGGTTGATGGATAAAAATTGGGTTATGCCAGTTGTGGTTTTTACATGTATATACACTTTTTCTACAGGGCAAATGATGCTTACATTTAGTGCAGCATTGAAAGAAGTTCCACTTTCATTATATGAAGCAGCAAATTTGGACGGGGCAAGTACTATGAAAAAATTCTGGAATATAACTCTTCCTTCAATTTCACCAATAGTATTTTTTAATATGATAGTTTCAACTGTAAATTTATTAAATGGATCTTTCTCTTTGATATATCCTCTTACAGCGGGTGGTCCGAATGATGCAACTAATATTATTGGGTTAGACATTTATAGAAATGCATTTGGAACTTATAGAATGGGATATTCAGCAGCATTATCAACAGTATTATTTGTAATTGTTGCAATAATATCACTTGCACAATTTAAGGCATCAAAAAAATGGGTTCACTATGAAGAGTAAATGGAGGAAATATTTATGAAGAAAAAACAATCTGGTATACGAACATGTATGAAATATGCAGTATTGATCTTTGTAGCATTAATAGCTTTGTTCCCTATATTTTGGGTAATATCAAATTCATTCAAAACATTAAATGGAATAAGTCAATACCCGCCACAATTATTTCCGGATGAATTACAGTATAGCAATTACTCAGAAGCTATTAGCAAAGGAAACATACTAACTTATTTAAAAAATACATTGATATTAATGTTAGGAAACACTTTAGGAACTTTAATTTCTAGTTCAATTGTTGCATATCCATTAGCTCGTATGGAGTTTAAAGGAAAAAATGTGGTATTCGGACTAATACTTGCAACAATGATGGTTCCAGCTATTGCTACTATAATTCCTCAATTCATATTATTTAGAACTTTTGGATGGATAGACAGTTTTAAACCTATGATTGTTCCAGCTTTCTTTGCATATCCATATAATGTATTCTTATTCAGACAATTTTTTAAGGGATTACCAAGAGATTTAGATGAAGCAGCAGTTATTGATGGATGTAATAAAGTTCAGATATTTACAAAAATTTTAGCTCCATTAGCAAAACCAGCATTTATAACAGTAGGTGTTTTATCATCAGTATTCTGGTGGAATGAGATGTTCCAACCACTTATATATATAAATACTGAGAGCTTGAAACCGTTGACTATAGGTGTACTTTCTGCATTTAAAGTTCAATTTGTAAATCAATGGCATTTACAAATGGCGTTTTCAGTAATAATGATGATACCACCAATAATATTATTTACATTTGCTCAAAAATATTTGGTTGATGGAATAAAAACATCTGGACTTAAATAATGAACGAAAGATAGGAGATGAAAAATATGATTAGAAATGAATTAGAAAAAATATATTTTACTAGTGTTAATATAGATGATGATTTCTGGAGTCCTAGATTAAAAAATCATCAAGAGACAACAATAAAGGCTTGTTTAGAAAAATGTGAGACAGAAGAAAGAATTTTGAATTTCGAAAGAACCTATAATGGTAATGCAGATGAAGGTTTCACAGGAGTTGCTTTTAATGACTCAGATGTATATAAAGTTATTGAAGGAGTTGGCTATTCACTACAAAATAATCCTAATAAAGAATTAGAAGAATATGTAGATAGTATAATTGATAAAATTGGAATGGCACAGCAGGAAGATGGATATTTAGATAACTATTTTGTTCTTGGAAGAATGGATGAAAAATGGACAGATATGATGGCACATGAATTATATTGTGCAGGCCATATGATTGAGGGGGCAATAGCATATAAAAATGCTACAGGAAAAAGAAAATTTTTAGATGTTGCCATACGGTTTGCAGATCATATAGTAGATGTTTTTGGAGAAGGAAAAAAGAATTGGATTGTTGGACATCAAGAAATAGAATTGGCATTAGTAAAATTGTATAGAGAAACTGGTGAAAAAAAATATTTAAATTTAGCTAAATGGTTTATTGAACAAAGAGGTCATAATAATGAATGGACAGATAAAGTGTGGAGTAGAGAAAAATATGGTGGTAAAAAATATAATCAAGATGATAAGCCTGTTAGAGAACTAAGCAAAATAACAGGACATGCTGTTAGAGCAATGTATTATTTCTGTGGAGTAGCTGATGTTGCAGCTATAGAAGATGAAGAAAGTTATATGGAAGCATTGTATAGGCTTTGGGATAATACTGTAAATAGAAATATGTATATAACTGGTGGAATAGGTTCATCAAGAGATAATGAAGGTTTTACTGGAGATTATGATTTACCAAATGATACAGCATATTGTGAAACATGTGCAGCAGTTGGAATGGTTTATTGGAATCACAGAATGAATCTAATGACTAAAGATTCTAAGTATGTAGATATTGTGGAGAAAGAGCTCTATAATGGGGTTATTTCAGGAGTATCATTAGACGGAACTAAGTTTTTTTATGAAAATCCATTAGAATCTCATGGAGATCACCATAGAAAAGAGTGGTATGATGTTTCATGCTGCCCAACACAAATAGCGAGATTTATACCATCTGTAGGAGATTATATTTATGCTAAAGATGAAGACGGGGTATATTTGAATCTATATATTTCCAATACACTAACTACGGAGTTTAGAGGAAAGGAAATAAAAATAACTCAATCAACAAATTATCCATGGGATGGGAGAGTTAATATAAAAATAGAGAAATCAGTAGATGAAGAAATGGGATTATTTATTAGATATCCATCATGGTGTAAAACCATGAATGTTGAAATTAATGAAGAGAAAATTAATAATTATGAAATTCAAAAAGGCTATATTAAATTAATTAGAAAATGGTCAGAAAATGATGAAATACATTTAAATATGATTATGCCAATAGAACTAGTAAAAAGTAATGTAAAAGTAAAACAGAATTTAGGAAAAGTTGCTATACAAAGAGGGCCCCTTATTTATTGTATAGAGGAAGTTGATAATGAAAATATTGATGATATCAAAATAGATAGCAGAATGAGATTTTTATCAGAATATAAAAGCAATCTGCTAAATGGTTGTGTAGCCATCATAGGAAAAAAAGATGATAAAAAAGTTGTGGCTATACCATATTATGCATGGGATAATAGAAAGCCAGGAAAAATGAAAGTATGGATAAAAAATGAAGAAGAAAGACTATATGATTTATTATAAAAATAGTTATTTACAAAAAAATAAATTATTAATAATTATTTACATAAAAGTATTTTTTGGATAATATATTCATATAAAAAGATTTAGATTATTTTAAAATAAAGTTGGATATATAGCCCTAAAGGAGATAAAAGTTGTTTTTAAACCCACTATATATATAAATGGTTTATAATTAAATAAAATAATTTATATATATAGTGGTTTAATATTAAATTAAATTAGGAGGAAAAGGTATGGGTATTGTGAAAACGTTTAGGAAAGTTGCTGGTATTTTGATTACAACATCTCTTTGTTTTACTATGTTTGCAGGGTGTGGTTCAGGTAATACTGAAAGTGAAGCAAAAAAAGAGGATGCTAAAGTTTCAACAGTTGGAGCTGAAAACGGGGAAGAATTACAAATGTGGACATTTGTAGAATTACATGCAAAGTTCTATGAAGAAATGTTAAAAGAATGGAATGAAAAGAATCCAGATAAGCAAATAAAAATTAAATTTACTGTTCTTCCGTATGATGATATGCACAATAAGTTACAATCAGCATTGTTATCAGGAAAAGGTGCACCTGATATGTGTGATATTGAAGTTGGTAAATTTCCAAACTTTTTAAAAGGAGAACCACAATTAGAGACATTTGATGATGTGATTGGACCATATAAAGATAAAATAGTAAAATCTCGTTTAGATTTATATAGTAAAGATGGAAAGGTATATGGATTACCAACTCATGTTGGAGCAACAGTTGCATTTTATAATACAGAACTATTAGAAGCTGCAGACATTGATTATACAACTATTAAGACTTGGGATGATTTTAAGGCAGCAGGAGAAAAATACTATGCTGCAACAGGCAAACATTTGGGAACAGCAGATACAAGTGCAGGATGGCAAACTAGCGCACTTTTAGCTCAGCAAGGATCAGATTATGTTGATGAAAATGGCAAACCACAATTAAATAGTAAAGAGATGATAAGAGCTCTTACTACTCTAAAGGAATTACAAGATGCAAATGCTATTGCTACAGTTCCAGGGGGACAACCTGATACTGAAGAAGCATATGGTGCATTCAATCAAGGTGACTATGCATGTGCAATTATGCCATTTTGGCAAATGTCTAGATATGTGAATTACATGCCAGAATTATCAGGAAAAATTGCAATAGCTCCAGTTCCGGTTTTAGAGGAAGGAATGCCACGTTCTGTAGGTGGTGGTGGTACAGGAACTGTAGTTACTAAAACTTCTAAGAATCCACAACTTGCTAAGGAATTTTTAGCATTTGCTAAACTTTCAGAAGATGGAAATATTAAGATATGGCAAAAGCTTGGATTTGATCCATGTAACACTGATATATGGACAAATGAAAATATAACTCATGATCCAAATAATGATTTTGTTAAATACTTTAAGAACAATCCATTTGATGTATTAAATGAAATTAAAGATGAAATCAAATTAATTAAGTCAACAGAGGCTTCTCCAACTATAAATAATACTCTATGTACAGTAACATTTAATAGCATTTTTGAAGATGGACAAGATGTTACAGAAGCTTTAAATGAAGCACAAGAACAAGTACAAAATGAATTGCAATAATATTCAGTGATGTATTGGACAATTAGCACTAGATTTTAGTTTTAGTTATAGGTGCTAATTGTCCATTAGAAATTATAATTAAGACTAAAAAATAAAGGAGGAAGTAAAGCAATGTTTAAGAAACTTATGTACAACAAAAAAATAGCTCCATATGTATTTATATTGCCTTTTATTTTGGTATTTATAATTTTCTTTATATCTCCAATGATAAATACAGTAATTATGAGTTTTCAAGAAGTATTACCTGGTCAAAGAGAATTTGTAGGAATTAAGAATTATTCAAAGCTTTTAGGAGATAAAGTATTCTTAAAAGCTATGTATAATAGCTTTAAATATATGGTATGGACATTAATATTACTTATACCAATACCTATGATATTTGCATGCATTATTAATAGTAAACTTATGGTAGGCAGAGAGTTTTTCAAATCAGTATTCTTTTTGCCAGCATTAACATCAGTTGTAGTTGCGGGTACGGTTTTTAGATTAGCATTTGGAGAACAAGGTACATCACTAATGAATCAATTTATAGGTCTTTTTGGAATGGATCCTATTAAATGGCTAAAGATTGGATCTACAGGATTTATTACACTTTTAGTTCTGGCCTGCTGGAGATGGACGGGAGTAAATATGCTATATTTCTTATCAGGACTTAAAAATATCCCAGAAGAATTATATGAATCGGCAGATATTGATGGTGCAACTGTATGGCAAAAATTTAGATATATAACAATACCTCAACTTAAACCAACAACAATATATGTACTTACTATATCAGTATATGCTGGATTGGCAATGTTTACAGAAAGCTATATGTTATGGGCTGGTAATAATTCACCTAAAAATATAGGACTAACAATTGTAGGATATTTATATAGGCAAGGAATTGAAAAAAATGCTATGGGGTATGCATCAGCAGTTGGTATTGTACTTTTTGCTTTTGCTATGATAATAAATTTAATACAGTTAAAACTAAATGGAACATTTAGTAAGGAGGATTAATATGAGTTCTAAATCAATAAATAATAGCAAAATTATGAGTAAAAAAAAGAGTATAGCATATAAGATTTTAATATGTGCATTATTTTCTGTTATAGGTATAGTATTAATCATTCCTTTTTATACAGTTTTTATATCATCATTTAAAGATGGAAATGATTTAATAAGACATGGAATTAATTTATCTCTTAATTTTAATGAAATGTCACTTAAGAATTTCATATATTTATTTACTGGTGACCATAGTTATTTTACATGGTTTTTTAACAGTATGATATTAACTATTCTACAAGTAGCATTAACATTATTTGTTAGTGCATGGGTAGGATATGGATTTGCAGCATACAACTTTAGATTTAAAAATTTCTTATTTGTATGTGTATTATTTGTAATGATGGTTCCATTTGAAATTTTAATGTTACCTTTATATAACCAAATAAATAGCATGAATCTAGTTGATAGTTATGCAGGAATAATTCTTCCAAGCATAGCGAATGCTTCCACTATATTCTTTTTTAGACAATACTTATCTGGAATCCCGAAATCACTTATAGATGCAGGAAGAATAGATGGTGCATCAGAGTATGGAATTTTCTTTAGAATAATTCTTCCTATTATGAAGCCTTCATTTGCAGCAATGGCAATATTAAATACAATGAATAGTTGGAATAACTTATTATGGCCATTATTAGTATTAAAGAGTGATACTAAATTTACTTTACCAATCGGATTGAATACATTATTAACTCCTTATGGTAATAATTATGATTTATTGATTGTTGGATCATTCTTCTCAATACTTCCTATATTTATTTTGTTCTTATGTTTCCAAAAGTATTTTGTTGATGGTATGACAGCAGGTGCAGTAAAAGGTTAATAGTTAAAAACTTATTTAAGGAGAGTGTGTTAAAAAATATGAATAAGAAAGCAAAAATGGTAATAGACAAAGATTTTAAAATTTCTGAAATAGATAAAAGAATATATGGTTCATTTATAGAACATTTAGGTAGAGCAGTATATGGAGGAATATATGATCCTTGTTATAAGAATGCAGATGAAGATGGGTTTAGACAGGATGTAATGGATCTTGTCAAAGAACTAAATGTACCAATTATAAGATATCCAGGAGGTAATTTTGTATCAAATTTTTTCTGGGAAGATAGTGTTGGTCCTGTGGAAGACAGACCTAAAAGATTGGAATTAGCATGGAGAAGTTTAGAAACAAATGAAATAGGTCTTAATGAATTTTCAAAGTGGTGTAATAAAGTAGAATCAGAAATGATGATGGCAGTAAATCTAGGAACTAGGGGAATAGCTGATGCTTGTAATTTATTAGAATATTGTAATCATGAGAGTGGATCAAAGTATAGTGATTTAAGAATAAAGCATGGATTTAAAGATCCACATAACATAAAGACATGGTGTTTAGGAAACGAGATGGATGGACCATGGCAAATTGGACATAAAACATCAGAAGAATATGGTAGAATTGCTGCTGAAACAGCAAAGGCAATGAAGTTAATAGATCCAACTATACAATTAGTTTCAAGTGGAAGCTCAAATAAAGATATGCCAACATTTCCGGAATGGGAAGCATCCACTTTAAATCATGCATATGAATATGTTGATTTAATTTCTATGCATCAATATTATGGAAATAGAACAAATGACACGGATAATTTTTTAGCTCAAACTATTGATATGGAGGATTTCATAAAAACTATAATTTCAACTTGTGATTATATAAAAGCAAAAAAACGTAGTAAAAAGACTATTAATTTAAGTTTTGATGAATGGAATGTATGGTTCCACTCAAATGAAAAAGATGATGATATAATGACAAATCATCCATGGCAGAAGGCTCCTGCTTTATTAGAAGATATATATAATTTTGAAGATGCACTTTTAGTAGGATTAATGTTGATTACACTTTTAAAACATTCTGATAGGGTAAAGATTGCATGTTTAGCACAACTTGTTAATGTAATTGCACCAATTATGACTGATCCAAATGGAGGAGCAGCTTGGAAACAGACTATATATTATCCTTATTTACATGCTTCAAAGTATGGACGAGGAATTGCACTACAGCCAGTTCTATCTTCTCCAAAGCATGATACAAAAGATTTTACTGATGTAAATGATGTTGAATCTATAGCAGTATATAATGAAGAAAAAGAAGAAGTAACTATATTTGCAGTTAATCGTAATTTGAAAGACGACATTACTTTAACATGTGATATTAGAAGCTTTAATAATTATAGACTAATAGAACATATAGTTTTAGAATGTGATGATATGAAAGCAGTTAATTCAGTAAAAAATGAGTCCATTCTACCTAAAAATGTAGATAGAAGTGAGTTAAATGATGGAGTACTTCAAGTAATGTTAAATAAAGCATCTTGGAATGTTATAAGATTGGGAAAATAAAAAAGCAAATATAAAGTAGAAAAAGGAGCTATCGCTAACGAATTTTAATCCGCTAATGCGAGCGCTCCTTTTATTTTAGATTAATAGATTTTTTTACTGTTTCTCTTTCTACAAGAGTATTATTTAAAATTATTCTTTTACTATATTTATTTTCACATTCAATTTTTTCAAGAAGTAAAATGGCAGCGTTACTTCCAAGAAGGAACATGTTTTGATCCATTGTAGTTAGTTTTGGCTCAATAAATTGACTTAAAGGAATATTATCGTATCCTATTATAGAGATGTCATCTGGAACTTTTTTACCTAGTTTTTTACAGGCATTAAGTACACCAAGAGCCATAAGGTCATTACATGCAAATACAGCGGTTGCAGAAGTTGTAGGTAATATATTTAATAATATATCAACTGTATTATCCACAGTTTCGCTACTATTTCCATTGCCTATGTTAATAATATTTTCTGATTTAAAGTTATTTAATTTAGACATTACATCTTTATATGCCTTTTCTTTTATATTATAAGAATATGTATCTTTTCCTCGAACAAATAATATATCTTTATGGTTATTATCTATAAGATAATTTAAGGCTGTCTCAGCTCCAAATGCTTCATCATTAGAAACGTATGATATATTTGAATCTATAGATTCTGAATTTATGAAGACCAAAGGAATTTTATTAGAGATATTATTATAAAACTTAGATTTAATCGTACTGGATGTAGGTCCTATAACAATTATTCCAGATACATTCCTAGAAATTAAATTATTTATACATGATTTTTCTTCATCAGGATTGTTATCAGTGCATGTAAGTATTATTGATAAAGAGTTTTTCTTTAAATGATTTTCTATACCATTTATGACCTCTGGAAAGAACATATTATTAATACTTGGAACAACAACTCCAATAGTAGTTGATTTCTTTTGAGTAAGTTCACGTGCTTGCATATTTGGAATATAGTTCAATTCATCTACAGCTTTTAAAACTGATTCACGAGTTTCAGCTTTTACAGGATAGTTTCCGTTCATTACTCTAGAGACAGTCGCAACTGAAACATTTGCTTTTTTTGCTACATCTTGTATAGTTACTTTCATAAATATCACCTACTCTATTAAGTTGAGAATTGCATAAGAAAAGCCCATTTAGGGCTTTTCTATAAAATGTTTTCTAATAAATTATAATATACTTATATGAGTTGATTGTCTACATAAACTTATATTGAATTTACGAACTTATCAAATGCAGACATTCCAACAGTATCCCTTTTAAATACACCAGCATGATTTAATACTTCTGAGAATTTGATTCCAACTTCCTTTTGAAGTATACCATAAGCATTATTTTCATCTATATGGTTATATTTATTTAAAAGATATTTATACCAATCGCTATGTTTAGCTATAGCTTCATTTTCAGATATATCCTCTACTTTTTTTATTAGACATTCTTTTAAAAGTCCAAGTTCGTCTTTTAATCTTGCAGGAAGAACAGCAAGTCCCATAACTTCTATAAGTCCTATGTTTTCTTTTTTTATGTGATGAACTTCATTGTGAGGATGGAATATTCCAAGAGGATATTCATTACTAGTTCTATTATTTCTTAGAACTAAATCAAATTCATATCTACCATCTCTTTTTCTTGCAATAGGCGTTATTGTGTTGTGAGGCTCACCATTTGTTTCATGCAGTATATGAACAGAAGCATCTGAATATTTTCTCCATGAAGATAAAATATGTTCTGCTAAATTTATTAACTTATCTTTGCTATTACCACTTATTCTAATAACGGACATTGGCCATTTTACTCTTCCAACAGTTATGTCTTCATATCCAGGTATTTTATATTCTTTTTCTGTAGGGGCTAGTTCCATTGCAAAGGTATATCTTCCACCTTGATAGTGATCATGTGAAAGGATTGAGCCTCCAACTATAGGCAGATCAGCATTAGAACCTGCAAAATAATGAGGTAATATATCTACGAAATTAAGTAGATTTGTAAATGCCTTTCTATCTATTTTCATTGGAATGTGTTCACCATTAAAAATAATACAATGTTCGTTATAATAAGTATAAGGTGAATATTGTAAGAAATATTCCTCATGCCCAAGATTTAAAGGAATTATTCTATGTGTTTGTCTTGCAGGATGATTCATATTACCATAAAAGCCTTCATTTTCCTTGCATAATAAGCACTTTGGATATGATGTTGATTTAAATAATTTAGCTTTTGCTATTTCTTTTGGATCTTTTTCTGGTTTGGAAAGATTTATTGTTATATCTAAATCTCCATATTCAGTAGAAGCTTTCCAAATAATATTTTTATCTATTCTATCTTTTCTTATATAATTTGAAGCTATGCTTAATTTATAGAAATAGTCAGTAGCATCTTTTGGGGATTTTGTATATAAATTATTGAATTTACTTATAACTTCTGAAGGTCTAGGCATTAAGCAGTTCATTATATTTGTATCTAATAAATCTCTTTCAGTTACTGTATTTTCAATCATATTTTCTGCTACAGCATAATCTAATATATTTTCTAAAATAGGTGTAGCAGTATCTAAAGTTTCATTTATTTCTTCGATTTCAAACTCATTTAATTTTAATAATCCTATAAGCATATTTGAAGTATAAATTTTATCTTCTTCAGAAATAAGCCCTTGTTGCAATCCAAAATTTATTAGTCTGTTTATTTCATGATTAATCATAATAAAACCTCTTTCTTAATTTTTGAATTTAAAATTCACAATTAGAGGAAAAAAGATATTATGAATGTCTATAAAAGGATATTTCCGTTAATTGTGAATTTATTTCAATTAATTAGTTTTCGAAACCGTTAGGATGAGCAGTGTGGAATGCCCATGCATCTTTAATAATATCTTTAACATCTGTGAACTTAGGAGTCCATCCTAATATTTTATTTGCCTTTTCGCTTGAGGCTATTAATTGAGCAGGGTCTCCAGCTCTTCTATCTCCTAAAACAACTTTAATTTCTTTACCTGTAGCTTCTTTAGCGGCTTCGATCATTTCTTTAACACTGAATCCTACACCATTTCCTAAATTGAAAATATTGCTTTCATTTCCAGCTTCTAAGTATTCAACAGCTTTAATATGAGCGTCAGCAAGGTCAAGTACATGGATATAGTCACGTATACACGTACCATCTGGAGTAGGGTAGTCAGTTCCATATACACTTATAAATTCACGCTTTTTTAGTGGAACTTGAAGTATAAGTGGAATTAGATGAGTTTCAGGATTATGATCTTCACCGATGCTTCCATCACCTAAAGAACCAGCTACATTGAAATATCTAAGGGCAACATAGTTAATGCCATAAGCTTTATTACACCATTTCATCATTTTTTCCATAGTAAGCTTTGTTTCACCATAAGTATTAGCAGGATTTGTTTCATCGTCTTCAAGAATTGGAACTCTTTTTGGTTCACCATATACAGCAGCAGTGGAAGAGAATACTATATTCTTAATATTATGTTTTACCATGCTTTCAAGTAATATCTGCATTCCATAAACATTATTGTTGAAATAAAGCAAAGGCTTTTCCATGCTTTCTCCAACCAATGAATTTGCAGCAAAGTGAACAATAGATTCTATTTTGTTTTCAGTAAAGATTTTATCTAATATTGATGCATCTCTTATGTCACCCTTATAAAATTTTGCTTTTGGATGGACAGCACCTATATGACCACTTTGTAAATTATCTATAATAACAACATCTTTTCCTTGTTCTATAAGCTTATAAACTGTGTGCGAACCAATATATCCAGCACCACCACAAACTAAAATTGACATATTAACATTCCTCCATATTAATTATTTATATAATTTCTTTATTTTAATTAATAATAATATTTCGTTTATTATTATACTCCAGTTAAGTGGATGCCTCAAAAGAAATATTACTAACAATTTGAGGCATCCTTAATTATATATTTAAAAGTATTATGGGCTATATTATATAGATATGATTATGATAATTTTCTAGTTCCATCAGAAATACTAACAATATAAAAGCTTGGTTCATATCCAATTTTTTCAGTATATTTAGGAGTAATTGATGAGATAAATTTATCTACACAATCTTCTTTAACTATACTTACAGTACATCCACCAAAACCAGCACCAGTCATACGAGAACCAACAACACCATCACATTCCCAGGCTAAGGATACAAGAGTATCTAATTCTATACCTGTTACTTCATAATCATCTCTTAATGAAATATGTGACTCATTCATTAATTTCCCGAATAAGACTAAATTATTATTTTCTAAAGCTTTTACAGCATTTAAGGTTCTTGCATTTTCATATACAGCATGCTTAGCTCTTTTTGCTTTTATAGGATCAGAAATATGGCATTTAACTTCTTCGAAATCAGATTCTGTAAGTTCACCAAGTGAATTTATATTTTTATATTTTTGGATTTCTTTTAATGCAGTTTCACATTCGCTGCGTCTTTCATTATATTTAGAATCAGCTAGTCCACGTTTTTTGTTAGTATTACCAATTACTATTTTATATCCATCCATATTTAATTTGCTGTAAGTATAATTTAAAGTGTTGCAATCAAGAAGAATAGCACAGTCTTTTTTTCCCATACCGATTGAGAATTGATCCATTATTCCACAATTGACTCCTATGAATTTATTTTCAGCTTCTTGACACATTTTCACTACATCTACCATATCTATATTAAAGTTAAATGATTCATTTAATATTGTTCCCATTAAAACTTCAATAGAAGCGGAAGAAGAAAGTCCAGATCCGTTTGGAATATTACCGAAAAATAGAATTTCAAAACCGTGAGAGGCAACAAAGTTATGATCTTTAAAAGTTTTTATTACGCCTTTTGGATAATTAGCCCAATCATGAGATTTATCATTAATAAGATTATCTAAGTCAAATTCAATAACTCCTAAATCTTGAAAGTTTAAAGATGAAACTAAGCATTTTTTATCATCTCTTTTTGAAACAAGTCCGTAAGTACCTATAGTAAGAGCACAAGGAAAAACATTTCCACCATTATAGTCTGTATGTTCTCCAATCAAATTTACCCTTCCAGGTGAGAAGAATATGCTTTCACAATCCTTAGTAAAAATTTTTTTAAACTGATCTTTCAAGTTATTAAGATTTTCCATTGACAATTCCCCCTTTAGAACGTTTACTTTATTTTATAATATAATAGTAACCGCTTTCTATTAAAAAGTAAAGATATAAATATAAAATTTTATAATTTTTTATTCTATCATAAGAAAATGATGGTTATATCCTTAAAATAACCATAAAAAGATATATAAAAATATAGAAAGCGATTTCTAATAAACCTATAAATATTATGTTGAGCAAAATATTAAAGCTGGTACCTAAAAAAATAGAAACCAGCTTTAACATGAAAGATTATAATTTATCTTCCTCTACGAGAATTCATATTTTGATTATTCATCATGTTATTACGCATCATGTTTTGATTATTCATCATATTTTGATTGCTCATCATATTATTATTCGTATTGTTATTAGGCATGCCTCTATTCATATTGCCCATTAACATACTTAAAAGGGGATTCATTCCCATATTATTGTTAGGAATATTATTCATACCATTATTCATGTTATTCATGCTATTATTCATATTGTTCATACCATTATTCATGTTTCCCATTTGATTATTTGGCTGATTCCACATGAACATATTCATTAGCGGATTCCCGTTCATCATATTATTATTCATGCCGCCACCCATGTTTCCCATAAGCATGTTTAGAAGAGGATTTCCACCCATCATGTTATTGTTGCCCATACCACCCAAAAGAGATCCAAGTAGCATATTTATTAAAGGATTCATATAATCACCCCATTCTTTCAATAGTGCTTTTACTATAGTCTATTTCAATTTCTATAAAATGGTACATAAATTTATAAATATTTATAATTCAAAATATTTATAATGAAAGGAGGTTAGAAACTGAATGTAAATTTTACAATTAGATAATATTAAAAAGACACCTGGCATTTTGAAATGAGCTTTGTTAAATAGATTTTGAATAGCACTTTTACTGTGTCTACTTAACGGGGTATTTCGTTTTGCAAAGGTATCTTTTTAATTAAAGTTCAAATTGTTTAAAACTATCATATAGATCATCAGAGAGTCCATTAACCTTTTGAGCAGAGTTTGATACTTGATTACTTGCAGAGCTTAATTCTTGAGAAGAAGCGTATATTTCTTCAGTAGTAGCAGAGATTTGTTCTGAAGCTACTGAAATATTAGAGATACTACTTACAAGTAAATCTTTTTCTTTATCTAGTTGTACAAAATCTTTAGCAATTGAATACATTTTAGGAACCATATTTTCAACTGAATTTGAAATATCCTTAAATGCTGTTATGGTACTATTAACGACTAAAGTTTGAGTGTTAACATCATTTGTTATATTTGAGGTACTAACAACAATATTATCTGCATTTTTTAATACATTTGATACAATATCATATATCTTTTGAGCTGAGGATTTACTGATTTCAGCTAGTTTTCGTATTTCATCTGCAACAACTGCAAATCCATTTCCAGATTCCCCAGCTCGTGCTGCTTCAATCGCAGCATTTAAAGCTAAAAGATTAGTTTGTTCAGCAATATCATTTATTAGGTCTGTCATTTCATTAACTTTTCTAATATCTTGTGACATTACATTTAATAAGTTTGAAAAATCTGAAAAATTTGTATTTAATATATTAATTGAATTCATCAATTCTTCTAGATCTGAATTACTCTTTTTAGCATGATCACCAATGTTAGAAGATGTTATGGTAACATCATTAACATCATTAGTCATATTGGAAATTTTTTCACCAAATTTCTCTAATCTTGATGTGCTTTCTGTCAGACTCGATGTTTGACTTAAAGTACCTTCAGATATATCTCCAATAGCTTTAGTTACATTTTCTATTAATGAAGATAATTCTTCAGAAACAGATGATAGGTTTGTGGACTGCTCATTTAATATTGAAGAATTGTTTTTTATATCTGTCATACTTTTTCTAAATGAGTTTTGGATAGAAGCAAGTGAATTACACATCATACCAGTTTCAGATTTATCCTTTAAATGTTTTTCATCTATTTTGTAAGTAAATTTACCTAGAGAAAATTCTTTCATAATTTTAACCACATAAAGAATTTCTTTAGAAACTTTAGATATACTTATGATTAAAATTATAGAAATTATTATCAAAGCAATTGAACCAATAACTATGTTAGTTAAAGTAAGAGGATTCATTGCTGCAAATAAATCATTATTTTCTACAGTTATAATAATGAACCATCCTGTAGTAGGAACTTTAGCATAAGAAAGAGTAGTTGATTTACCGCTTTTGGTTATTTCTAAAGAACCTGAATTATTAGAAGCTAAATTAGATATAAGAGTATCAATAGAAGGTTTGGACTCACTATCTACTATTTCTTTTAGATTCACACCACTATTAACATAGTAATTAACATTATGAGCAATTAATTTTCCAGAAGAATTGATTACAAAAGATTCTCCAGAATTTAAAAAAGATATTTTTCTGCTTATGTTTGATAAATCATTTCCATATCTGAAGGCTACTAATATACCTACTATGTTATTTCCATCCATAACTGGAACTGATATTGCAATTAAAGGAAAATCTTTTATTGGAAGTACAGATGGCTCTGAAATAAATGAACTTTTATTTTTAGCAGCAGTGAAAAAATCATAATTGCTTATATCTAGTATAGAACCATCACTTAGTGTTAAAATTCCATCTAAAGATGCATATCCAATATCACAATGTTGCTGATAATCCTTTTCTCCTTTTAAAATATCTAATTTCTCTTTTAATGGAGTAGAAGGATTCATAATTAGTGGATTATGTGCTAGGCTTTCTACAGATTTTATTTTTTCTTCCATAATATTATTGATGTCTTGAGAAGCAAGCTGGCTAATCTGAGCTAGCAATGTACTACTGGTATTATAAATGGCTTTTCGGCTGAGAAGAGATGTGCAAACTGTTAATATGATTATAGTAATTAAAACAATAGGAAGTACTTTAAAAAGAACTTTAAAGCTTATTGAATTTTTATTTATGGAAAATATTTTACGTTTTTTTATTTTATCTTTTTTAGTATTCTTATTGGATTTTAATGAATTTATTTTTGATTTCAATTTTAAATTATTATTTGATGTACGTTTTTTTGGCATATTCATAATGATAGCCCCTCTCTATATTATTTAAGAATACTTAAAGTTAAAGGTTAAATAGATTTTATAAAACTAATACCATGTTGTCAATTTGTGTAAAAATTTCATAAACAAATAGCATATGAAAAGTATTTATTAAACTTTAATTACAATAAAATTACCAATTAAATCAAAAATATATCTTAATTAATTAATGTCATAGAAAAATGTAAATGATATGAAATAAGAATGTAATAAAATGGAATTAAAGTATGTGAGAATATTTTGTAAAAAAATATATAAATTTTTTATAAAATTTTGTAAATTACCTATTGGGTATAATAAAAACGAATTTAAGAAATAATAAAAATTATTATTAAATTTGGAGAATGTCATGAAAATAGGAAAAGTAGAAATACAAACTATTGATATAGTTACATTTTTAGGTATGATAATAACCTTATTTACAAGCATTTTGAACTTATTTCAAAATAAGAAAAGTATGTATATAAACAATATAACAAAGTATAGAGTAACTTGGCTTGATGAATTAAAAAATCATATATCAAAGTTAAAAGAACTCAGTAATGTAACTAATTTATACATAATAAGTAGGGATATTAGAGATAAAATGAACTTTAGGTGTGAATTAGAGAGGAGTATCGCACTAATAAAAATGCATTTAAATTTTTCTAAGAAACTAGATAGAAAAGTAATGAATAATATAGAAGAAATAAAATCAATAATAAATAATTATCTATTATTAAACTATTATAAAGATGAGCTTGATAATGTTGATGATAATAATATTTTAGAAAAGTTTTATATTATTTTAGAAATTATAAATGAAAAATGTTTTTTAAAAGAGCTGATAAAGTTAGGTGGTAAAAAGCAAAATATAGATGAATTAGATATATTGCAATTAAAACATGAGATTAAGGAAATATATGATACAAATACTATAAAAAATATTAAAACTAATAGTAATGAGATATTACAAAGATATGAAAATGAATTAGAATTTATTCAAGAAGAATTAGATGAAGTAATACAAATATATTTAAAAATTGAGTGGATTAAATGTAAAAAAGAAACTAGAATGTGGCCATTTACAATATATAATGAAGATAAGGAAATAAAAAAATTGTATAGAAGTTATAGAAATCAAGATAAGTTGAACTGAGTCTTGTTTAGTGTATAATCATAATTAGGAAAGATACTTTAAAAGCTCTGGGGGATGATAATTATGATTAAAAATATTATATTTGATCTAGGAAATGTTTTGCTAAATTTTGAAGCTAAAAAGTACTTGGGGTCAAAAATACCGCTAGAAAAGATTGAAATAATATATAAAGGTATATTTCAAAGTGAAGAATGGATTTCACTAGATAGAGGAACAATTACTGAAGAAGAAGCAAAAGCTAATATAATTGATAGAAATATAGATTATAAGGAATATATAAACATGGCCTTTGAAAACTGGTATGATATGCTAACTCCAATAGAAAAAAATATTAGAATTTTAGAAGCCTTAAAAGAAAAAAAATATAAAATATATTACTTGTCAAATTTTCACGATTTGGCTTTTAAATATGTAACTCAGAAATATGATTTTTTCAAGAAGTTTGATGGAGGAGTAGTTTCATATGAAGAAAAAATTTTAAAGCCAGAATGTGAGATTTATGAAAGAATAATAAAGAAATATAATTTGAATCCTAAAGAATGCATATTTATAGATGATACAAAGATAAATGTAGATGGAGCAACGGAAAGCGGATTATATGGTATACATTTAAAAGATATTGATACACTTGAAGAAAATTTAAAAAAATATGAAATAGAACTATAAAAAAATATCGGTATTAAAGTATTACTATTGGGAAAGATAATGTTGATATTAAGTTAGAAGAATAAGGTGGTGTTATTAATGGAAAATGATACTAATATGGCCATAAGTGGATTGCCTCTTACTTCAAATACTGACATTTCTACAGCTAATAGCGATGTTACCTATAGTAATCCTACTATAAATCTTAATAACGATGATTTAAAAACTCACACAGATAAAAAAGAAATAACTGCATTAATAAAAAAGGATGGTACAGTTACAGGATATGAACTTTCAAATGGAAAGAGAATATCAAAAGAGAATGCTGTTGAATTGGCTAAAAACAATGCTTTATCAGGAGTATCTGTAAGTAGCAGAAATGGAGAGGAGTATTTAAGAAGTTTGCCAGATCAAAATGAAAACAATAATTTAAGTTCTCTTCCGATTATTAATGAATAATATTTATACAATGAGTAGATTAAACTATATCTACTCATTTTTTATTTATATATAGGTATAAATAAAATTAATAATTGTATATTATCTAACAGAAATGTAGTTCTTATGTTAAAATATTTATTGTGAAGATTTAAGAAGAAAGTTATATAATATATTTAAATATTTAATTATCTAAAATAAAGTTTTAAGATTGGAGATTTGCAATGAGCGATTTAAGCGACTTAAAAAGATTAACAAAAGAAAAAGAAAAGGAAGATATGAGGAAGCTACAAGATACTATTTTAGATAGATTAAGAAGTATAAAAAGAGATGGTATTGAAGAGCTGATTAATTATCTTTTAGAAAGAACAGACTATTTTACAGCACCAGCATCAACAAAATTTCATTCAAATTTTGATGGAGGCTTAGCAGTACATTCTCATAATGTGGTTGAGTTAATGTTACAGAAAAATGAGCAATATAAATTAGGATTAAGCAATGATACCATATATTTAACAGGATATTTACACGATTTATGCAAATGTAATATTTACGAAAAGACTATGAGATTGAAAAAAGATGAAGTTACAGGAAAATGGATAGGATATGCATCCTATGAAATAGATGAAAAAATTCCATTAGGACATGGAGAAAAAAGTGTAATATTATTGCAACAATTTGTTAAATTATCATTAGAAGAATGTTTGATGATAAGATGGCATATGGGAGCTTATGTACCTAGAGAAGAGCACAGAGATTATAATAAAGCTATTGAAACCTATAAATCAGTATTAGCTTTTAGCAATTCAGATGCAGAGGCTTCTCATATGTTAGAAGAAGTGAGAGAACCTGAATTATTCACTATAGAAGAATATAATAAATTTGTAAGAGAAAAAGCTATGAAATTGAAACAGTAATGCATACTCTTAAAATTTGATTTAATAACAAAAAATTAGCTGTCATAGAAGTTAAATAGACTTTAAAACTTCCATAGCAGTTAATTTTTTTTTGAAAATTTATAAAATATTTATTTTTTTAGTGGAATTTTAAGAAAAAATATAGTACAATGTAAAATGTTATTAATAAAATTAAGGAAAACTAAACTGATAGTTAAGTATTACTAAGAAAAGATATAAAAAAATAATATTTTTTAAGAAAACCTAAAAAATATTATTATGTACTAGATGGCAATATTAAAGGCTTTAATAGTATCTATATATATGAATATAAAAATTAAAATTTAAAAATTATTTAAATAGCAATTATTTTTATTATTAAGAAAGGCTGTGATGTTAGGGTTGGAAAATAAGTTGAAGTTATACGGCTTTAATAATCTAACTAAAACTCTTAGTTTTAATATTTATGATGTTTGTTATGCAAAAAGTGAACGAGAACAAAAAGATTATATTGCATATATTGACGAACAGTACAATTCAGAAAGACTTACAAAAATATTATGTGATGTAACCAAAACAATTGGTGCACATATATTAAATATTTCTAAACAAGACTATGATCCTCAAGGAGCAAGTGTAACAATTTTAATTTCAGAAGAAACATTGGCGGTGAAAGAGATAGATCCATCTTGTAATCGTGGTGAGATAGATATTTTAAAAACAAGAGATAGTGTTGTGGGACATCTAGATAAGAGTCATGTAACTGTTCATACTTATCCGGAATATCATCCTGATAATTCTATTGCAACTTTTCGTGTTGATATTGATGTATCTACATGTGGAGAGGTATCTCCTTTAAATGCATTAAATTATCTTATTGGAAGTTTTGATTCTGATATTATAACTATAGATTATCGCGTTAGGGGATTTACACGAGATGTAGATGGAAAAAAATTATTTATAGATCATAAGATAACATCAATTCAAGATTATATTGATGAAAAAACTTTAGAAAAGTATGATGCCTTGGATATAAATGTATATCAATCAAATATATTTCACACTAAAATGCTAATTAAAGAAATAGAACTTCAAAATTATCTTTTTAATAGAGATGTTTATGAGATAAAGCCTAAAGAAAGGCTTGAGATTGAACATAACCTACGTAAAGAGATGATAGAAATATTTAGTGGAACTAATATATATTGATTTTGGGGGACAAGCATTATGAATTTAAAAAATAAGGATATTCATTCAAAAGCACCTATTTATGAGGCTTTAATGAGATATAAAAAGGCGAGGGTAGTTCCTTTTGATGTTCCGGGACATAAGCAAGGTCGTGGAAATCCTATGCTTAAGGAATTTTTGGGAGAACAGTGTCTTTCTGTTGACGTAAATTCAATGAAGCCACTTGACAATCTTTGTCATCCTGTATCAGTTATAAAAGAAGCAGAAAAATTAGCAGCAGATGCATTTAATGCTAAGCATGCATTTTTTATGGTTAATGGAACAACATCAGCTGTACAAGCAATGGTTATGAGCGTATGCAAAAAAGATGAAAAGATTATAATGCCACGTAATGTACATAGAAGTGCCATTAATGCATTGATAATAAGTGGAGCAATTCCAGTTTATATAAATCCAGGAGTAAATAAAAAACTCGGAATACCTCTCGGAATGTCAGTTGAAGATGTTAAAAGAGCTATTATTGAAAATCCAGATGCGAAAGCTGTATTGGTAAATAATCCGACGTACTATGGAATATGTTCAAACTTAAAAGAAATAACTAAAATAGCGCATGAACATGGTATGTATGTTTTAGTTGATGAAGCTCATGGAACACACTTCTATTTTGGAGATAATATGCCGATTTCTGCCACAGAAGCTGGAGCTGATTTAGCAGCAGTAAGCATGCATAAAACTGGAGGCTCATTAACACAAAGCTCGTTCTTACTTTTAAATTGCGATTTAAACCAAGGGTATGTAAGGCAGATTATTAATTTAACACAGACAACAAGTGGATCATATTTATTAATGTCTTCATTAGATTTGGCAAGAAGAGATCTAGTTTTACATGGTAAAGAAATATTTTGTAAAGTTAAGAAAATGGCTGAATATGCAAGGGAAGAAATTAATAAAATAGGTGGTTATTATGCTTTTTCAGAAGAGCTTATAGATGGAGATGAAGTTTTTGATTTTGATAGAACGAAGTTATCTATATTCACTAGAGATACTGGACTTGCAGGTATAGAAGTTTATGATTTATTAAGAGATGAATATGGAATACAAATTGAATTTGGAGATATTGCTAATATATTAGCAATAATATCAGTTGGAGATAGGGAGCTTACAATAGAAAGATTAATTTCAGCTTTATCAGAAATAAAAAGACTACATTCAAAAGATAAAGCAGGAATGTTTGATCATGAGTATATAAATCCAGAAGTTGTACTTACTCCCCAAGAGGCATTTTATTCATCTAAAAGATCAATGCCAATGGAAGAAAGTGATGGGAAGATTTGTGCTGAGTTTGTGATGTGTTATCCGCCAGGAATTCCTATACTTGCTCCAGGTGAAAAAATTACCCGGGAAATTTTAGATTATATAAGTTATGCAAAAGAAAAAGGGTGCTTTTTAACTGGAACAGAAGACTCTAAAATTGAGAACATTAATGTAGTGGAGGGATAGAAGGTGGAATTATGGTATACAGAAAAGCACACAGACAATGTTAAGCTTTCGATTAAAATAGATAAAGCGCTATATTCAGAAGAAACAGAATTTCAAAGAATAGATATATTGGAATCAAAGGAGTTTGGAAGAATATTTACTTTAGACGGACTTATGATGGTGACAGAAAAAGATGAATTTATTTATCATGATATGATAGTGCATGTTCCGATGGCTACTAATCCTAATATAAAAAATGTATTAGTTATTGGAGCAGGTGATGGTGGAACAATAAGAGAATTAACAAGGTATTCATCTGTAGAAAAAATAGATATGGTTGAAATAGATAGAAGAGTAGTAGAGGTATGTAAGGAATATTTACAGCAGACAGCATGTAAACTTGATGATGAAAGAGTAAATATTTTTTATGAAGATGGGTTAAAGTTTGTGCGCAATAAAGAAAATGAGTATGACTTAATAATAGTAGATTCTACAGATCCATTTGGCCCAGGAGAAGGACTGTTTACTAAAGAATTTTATGGCAATTGCTATAAAGCACTTACTGAAGATGGCATATTAGTTAACCAGCACGAAAGTCCATATTATGATTATTACGCAAAATCCATGCAGGATGCACATGAAAAAATTTATGGATTATTTAAAATACACAAAGTATATCAAGCACATATACCAACTTATCCATCAGGACATTGGTTATTTGGATTTGCTTCTAAAAAATACGATCCTATAAAAGATTTAAATGCAGAAGCCTGGGAGAAACTTGATATTAAGACTAAATATTATAATACAGATATACATGTTGGATGCTTTGCATTACCTACTTATGTAAAAGAACTTTTAAAAGTAGAAAAATAAAAAAATTAAATAAATATTACTCAGTTTGTATAGTCTACAAGTGATAGAAGGTAGTTAATATTATATGTAAATAAATGAATTAATATAACTGTCAGCTGTTAACTGTTAACTGTCAACTGTAAAATTGGAGGAATGAAAAATGGGAAGAGCTTTAATAATTGGAGCAGGTGGAGTTGCTAGTGTTGCAATTCATAAATGTTGTCAAAATTCAGAGGTATTTGAAGAAATCTGTATAGCAAGCAGAACTTTATCAAAATGTGATGCTTTAAAGGAAAAGTTACAAGGTGGAAAGACAAAGATCCAAACAGCTAAAGTTGATGCTGATAATGTAGATGAACTTATAGCACTTATTGAAGATTTTAAACCAGATGTTGTTATAAACTTAGCATTACCGTATCAAGATTTAACAATAATGGATGCATGTTTAGCGACTAAGACACACTATGTTGATACAGCTAACTATGAACCACTTGATACAGCTAAATTCGAATATAAGTGGCAATGGGCTTATAGAGAAAAATTTAAAAAAGCTGGTATTACAGCACTTCTTGGAAGTGGATTTGATCCAGGGGTCACAGGAGTATTTAGTGCATACGCTCAAAAGCATTACTTTGATGAAATTCACTATATAGATATAGTAGATGCTAATGCTGGAGATCATGGATATCCATTTGCAACTAATTTTAATCCAGAAATAAACATTAGAGAAATAACTGCTAAGGGTAGTTATTGGGAAAATGGTGAATGGGTTGAAACAGAACCACTTGAATTAAAAGAAGTATATGATTTACCACAAATAGGACCAAAAGATATCTATTTATTACATCATGAAGAATTAGAATCATTAGGTCTTAATATTAAAGGCATTAAAAGAATAAGATTCTGGATGACATTTTCAGAAAAATATTTAACTCACTTAAGAGTTCTTGAAAATGTTGGGATGACTTCAATAGAACCAATTGAATATGAAGGAAAACAAATAGTTCCACTTCAATTCTTAAAAGCTATTTTACCAGATCCAGCATCACTTGGTCCAAGAACTAAAGGAAAAACTAACATAGGATGCATATTCCAAGGAATAAAGGATGGAAAGCCAAGAACTTATTATGTTTACAATGTGTGTGATCATCAGGAATGCTATAAAGAAGTAGGATCACAAGCAATTTCTTATACAACAGGGGTTCCAGCTATGATTGGGGCAAGTATGATTTTAAAAGGATTATGGAATAAGCCGGGAGTTCATAATATAGAAGAATTTGATCCAGATCCATTCATGGAAGAATTAAATAAATGGGGATTACCTTGGGTAGAAGATTTTAATCCAACATTACTAAAATAAGAATTATTGCATAAGAACTAAAAATGATGAGGAATAACTTTCTTCATCATTTTTAATATATTTTAGTAAAGGAAAGATTGTAAATTGATTTATCATATAAGGATGTTTTAAATAAATGTTGTTATATTAATTTAAGATATATAT